>Ga0224522_1000509_pt1 | contig 12638 bp, 7 predicted proteins | sample CFST25metaG_FD_182733 | JGI IMG/M metagenome (GOLD analysis project Ga0224522, IMG submission 182733) | Peat soil microbial communities from Stordalen Mire, Sweden - C.F.S.T25 | ecosystem: Environmental > Terrestrial > Soil > Wetlands > Peat | place: Sweden: Norrbotten County, Stordalen Mire...
TTCAACAACAGGCTTGTCTATAACTTCTGAACTTTGGAAATTACCTGGTCCCAAAACCGAACTAACTCTTTCCAGCAATTCTTCTTTTTGTATAGGCTTTCTAAGATATCCTAGTACTTCAAGTTCTTTTGCCTTTAAAACATTTTCTTTATTTGCATGTTCGGTGAGAATAAGTACCGGAATGTCCTTATATTTATCACTGCTTTTCAATTTCTGTATCAAATCAAAGCCGTTTTCATATTTTAAAGTCAAATCCATAATGATTAGATCTACACATTTGCCATACTCTTCCATCATATTGAACATTCCTAATTCATTAGAAGCCTCTACAACGGTAATTCCAAGCTTATGTAATATTAACTTCAATTCATACCTCACCGTTAATGAATCTTCAACCACCATAATTCTTTTTTCCATCAAACATGCCTCCTATAACTCTAAAACAAAATTAAATTGAAAATCCCCTTAATGAAAAAAAATTTTTTATTTCAATTTCTGCAGATTCCAGTAATTCTGTAATGCTATCAACTAAGCCTTTTGCTTCTTCTGTTTGTCCATTTTTCAAAAGTAAATCCAGCTTTTCTGCTTCATTAAACACATCATGAACATTTAAATTGGCTGATACTCCTTTTACATTATGCACAATCCTTTGAAGCATATACCAATCACTCTTTTCAAGAAAAGTTCTCATTTCAATAACCTCAGACTTCATTTCATTGATATACTCGCTAAACAAACCTGAAATAGATTCAATATCAACTTCAAGTCCCTCTGCAAAACTTTCTAAATCATATCTGCATTCATTTACTCCCATGTATGTATCCTCCATCCCTGTAATCTCAGTTATTAGTTTCTTCAGGCTTCTCAAGCTGTGCTTTCAGTTTTTATTTCCCATTTTTTCATTATCTCTTTTAGTTTTTGAATATTAACAGGCTTGCTTATATAATCATCCATGCCGGATGCAATACACTTTTCCTGGTCTCCTTGCATTGCATTGGCAGTCATAGCGACAATTATTGTTCGCCGTCCCATAACAGCCTCAAGCTTTCTAATAGTGCTTGTAGCTTCAAATCCATCCATTACGGGCATTTGACAGTCCATAAAAATCAATTTGAAAAGATTGTTTTTGACAGCTTCAACGGCTTCTTGACCATTATTTGCAATGCTTATCGATATGCCCAATTTTTCTAGCTGCATTCTCGCTAATTTCTGATTTATTGGATTATCCTCAACCAATAAAATTTTATCAACCTTCGATTGATCCGTATCAAAATCCAAATTCACTTTATTTTCACTCTGTAAACTAATGGTATTATCAATCTTTATATTTTCTTCGTTTTTATTGATTACATTAGCTATACAGTCCAGTAATTGAGATTGTTTTACAGGTTTAGTAAGGTATGCCGAAAATCCTGATTCAATAGCTTTTGTTCCTAGATCTCTTGCATCTGTTACCGTAATAAGAAACAACTTAGTTTTAGAAATTAAAGGATTCAACTTTATCCTGGATGCAAAATCAAAAACACTCTCTACAGGTTCAGTAGTCAAATTAACTATTAACAAATCATACGGATTATTCATCTCAGCATCACTAATGAGAATATCAACAGCTTCTTCCAAGTTTGAAGCATTGCCATTTTCCATTCCCCAGGATGATATATAGCTTTGAATAATATCAGTTCCGGTTTTTCCATGGTTTACAACAAGTAAACGTAAAACCCCAAGGTCAATCTTATCTAAGGAAGGCTGAGGTTTACTATTAATCCGCTCAAAGCCGACGTTAAATATAAACGAAGCCCCTTCTCCATCACTACTGATTATACCTATTTCTCCATTCATCATGTTTATCAATCGTTTAGAAATTGATAATCCAAGTCCCGTGCCCCCATATTTCCGTGTTGTCGAACCATCAGCCTGCATAAAAGGTTGAAAAAGCCTTTTTTGTACATCTTCAGAAATACCTATTCCGGTATCCTTAACCTCGAATAAAACGGAAACACACTTTTCATCTTCATGTTCCAATACAGCACGTACGATTACCTCACCTTGTTCTGTAAACTTAATTGCATTTCCAACAAGATTAAGCAGCACCTGTTTCAATCGTTCTGAATCTCCACGGATCAAGGGTATTTCAGGTGATATAAAGGTCATAAGGGAAATATTTTTTTCCCTGGCTTTTACTGCCATAAATTCGGCTACATCCTCAACTACATTTGTTAAATCAAATTCCATATTATTTAGAATTAATTTATTTGCTTCAATTTTTGAAAAATCCAATACATCATTTATTATATTTAAAAGTAGACTTCCTGAACTATGTACTGTTGAAATCAAGTCTTTTTGCTTATTATCGAGCGAGGTGTCAAGAAGCAGTTCGCTCATTCCAATGATTGCATTCATCGGGGTTCTAATCTCATGACTCATTGTCGCAAGAAACTGACTTTTTGCCTGATTAGCATACTCTGCAGTTTCCTTTGCCCTTCGAAGCTCCTCTTCATTGTGTTTTCTTTCAGTAATGTCATGAAATATAGTTATAAAATACCCATGTGCAGGACTAAATGCAGAAACCATATACCATCTTGAAGAAACTTCTGAAAAGTATACAAAATTTATCTTTTCTCCCTTAATGGCTGCACTGCCATATACATCCATCAAACCTGACATAGAGTTTTTTATGTCTCTATTAATTTCAGTTACTCTTTTACCTTTGACTTCCTCACTACCAATACCGATTATCTTTTTAAAAGCGTCATTTACATCAATAAATACATAATCCTCAAGTCGCCCTACCTCATCCTGTAAAACAATATAATAAGCAAACCCGTCAAGCATACTTTCGAACAAGTGTCTATATCTGTATTCACTTTCACGCAAAACACTCTGAGATTTTTCTAATTCTCCTAACATCAAATTTACTTCTTTTGCCAGATTTGATATTTCATCTTTTCCTTTTGAAATTATCCTAACAGAAATATCTCTTTCACTTCCTATATTGCTTACACTTGAACTTAAAAAGCTTACTCGTGCAAGCACTAACTTTTCCAAGAGAAGAAGAATAATTATAATTATTACAATTCCTGATAATATCAAAGATACAGTAAAAAATGTGATACTCTGCTGTCCCTGTGTATATATTTCTCTAGGCATATCAACTCTCAAAATAAGAACTGGCTTTCCAAATACATCCTTTAATTCTGCGTAACCCGCAACTTTATTTTTATCAAAGGACTTTATCAAAATATCCGATGATTTTAAAAAATGTGTTCTAGCATAGGAATAATCATAAGATGATATTTCATCAAACTTATTTATATTTACTGAAAGTCTGGTAACTCCTGAAATATAATTCATTTCAGTACTATCTAAGAAACGACCCACAATTATTGTCCCTTTCGCAGGTCCTTTTCCTTTGCTGTTTAAAACAGGCTTAGAAACCACCATTACAGGGCCTTGTGGTAACATAACTATGCCTTTAATCCCACTTAATTTATTTGAATCCGGTTTACTCAGAAAAAATTTATTTTGCAATATATCCTCTTGAATATTCATGGAAAGCGGTAACATCTCTTCTTTATTCTGATCAAAACCCTTACAATAAACAATCTCACCCTTCGAATTTATAAAACCTATGAAATTAATATTTAACCCTTCAAAGGTAGTATCAACAAGATTTGATTCTACATAGTTTTTATTTTTATCTTCAATAAATTTGTATGTATCATCCCACATTGAATAATCCAGAATCTTTTTTTCAAAATAATTTATTTCACTTGAAACTGCTTCCATTGCCTGTTTAACATTTTTTTGAGTATATTTTATTTCAAGGTCAGAAAAACTTTTCTGAAGTATAGTTTTTGAAGCAATGTACTGAATGAAAATTAGCGCAACTAATACTACGCCAACTACTATCATAGTCTTTCTACGAAGCGTCATTATTTGACCCCCAATATTAAATGACTAGTTGCAAATATTTAAAATGTCTCACTGCTTTGTTGAACGTTGAAAAGAATATTGAAATATCTAGAAGCATTTGAAAAATAAAAATAACAAATTTATTATATCATTTCTGCAAACCATCTTCAAGATTATCATTAAATCAAATCACACATTTCTACAAATAATCTCATTTATTTACAGATACTACTTTTAAAAACAGAATCTTTATGTTAATATATTTCTAAAGTCTTCCAACTAATTTAACTGTTGGTTTTTTTCAGAATGAGGCCTTTATTATACTTAAGCATTTCGCTTTATTTTCTTAAATTTATTTCCTGAGGAGGTTGAAGTTTGTGCAGCAAAAGACATTTATACTTAAAAACGAACAGCAAGCAAACATTATTTCCACAAGAATACTCTTATGGTCCGTAATTGCTTTCCCGGCATTATTCCTTCTGGGTTATCTTGGTGTATTCAAATTCAATTACCAAAACTTAGCCATTTTAAGTGCCATTGGTATAATCGGTGCAGTTACTCCGTTCATATTTAGAAAAACAGGTGCCAACAGTACTTTTTTGAAATATTTCACAGTAATAATGAGTACTGTTGTAATAGGAGTCCTTAGTACATATTATCAGATAGGCATATGGATTCTGCTGATTTTCCCTGTTGCACTAAGTTGCATATATTTTGATAAAAAACTCACCTGGACGACCTTTGCAATTGGATTTGTATGTCTTTTCATTACACGATATATAAGAATCTCAGGAATTCCGGGTTATAACGCTGCTAAAGTTAGCGAAGTATACAAACCTGAAGTTATTGGTCTAGTTTTTGAATATGTACTGATGTCTCTAATTTTCATCATGCTTGCACGCCGCACAAGAGCTTTGCTTGGAAACCTTATGGGTGCAGAAGAGAGAGATTCTATTCTTAGTAAATTGAAAGAAGTAATGAACCAATCTTCAACTGCTTCAGGTGTACTTGCAGAGTCAGTCAGACAGCTCTCCTCCACAATTGAAGAAACAACAAGTTCAAACCAAGAAGTCTCACAGAATGCTATGAATGCTGCTCAAGGCAGCCATGAGAATTTGAAATATGTAGAGAATACTACAAATACGGTTTCAAGAATATCAAATGTTCTTGAGTCTATTTCTGTTCAGTCACAGGAAATGTCAACCATATCCGATAGTACCTATGATGCAGCGGAAGAAAGTGAAAAGAATATCACTCAGGCTATAGAAAATATGAAGGAAATAGAAATCTCCACAACTCAAAGTAAAGATCTTATTAATCGACTTGGTGAGCGTTCTATTCAAATAGGGAAAATCATAGAAATCATTACAAACATAACCGAGCAAACTAACCTACTTTCTTTAAACGCTGCTATAGAGGCAGCCAGAGCCGGTGAACAGGGTAGGGGCTTTGCCGTTGTAGCTGATGAAATCAGAAAGCTTGCAGAGCAATCAGCAAATGCCGCAAAGGAAATAGCAAATCTTATAAAACAAATTCAGACCGAAACTAAAAATGCTGTATTATCTATTGACCAAGGCTCGACTACTATTAAGTCAGGTATTGATATGGTTAGAACCGCTGGTAAATCCTTCGGTAACCTTAAAATTCTTCAGGAAAAGTCCAACAAAATGGTTACTGAAATCGCGCAATCAAGTACTCAATCTTCTAAATATGGACTAGAGATTGTTGATATGGTTTCAAATATAAAAGGACTTACAGTGCAGTCACTTGAACAGATTGAATCCATTGCTGCTTCTACACAGAATCAATCAGCTGCAATGGAGCAAATAACAGCTTCTTTCTCTTCCATAGATGAAATAGCTGTAGATCTTTTAAAACTCAGTCAAGACATTAAAATCATATAAAACTTGCATCTGAAGCTAGAACTATTTATAAAATAAAAAATGTGGCTCTATCACTTCCAAACTCCCCCTCAAAGCTTTGAGGGGGAGTTTTTATGTCTCCGACGGTCTGAGGGCTTCCCTCAGGATCTCCCTTTCCGTTAACTTCCCAATACACCTATTGGTGTCATCCTGAGGAATCGAAGGATCTCAGACCATTAAGGAATACCCACGAGTAAACAATCAGGGTATAGTGTGATGAAGTTTTCTTAACCGTAACTTTTCCACATTCTGAATAAAAAAACAGAGCTTGTACTCTGTTTTTTTCTGTCTTTATAATATTATTTTATTTATATACCCATGATATTGTAACCTGAGTCGACATGCATTATTTCTCCTGTAACTGCTCTAGACATCCTACTCAAGAAGTATAAAGCTGCTTCTCCGATTTCATCAAGTTCCACACCTTTTCTCATAGGAGCTTTCTTTTCAACAACATCAAGAATATCTCCAAAATCCTTAATCGCCTTTGCTGAGATCGTTTTTATTGGTCCGGCAGAAATTGCATTTATTCTAATACCTGAACGTCCCAAGTCTTCAGCCAGATACCTAACACTTGCTTCAAGAGCAGCTTTAGCTACTCCCATTACGTTATAACCAGGGAATACCTTTTCTGCTCCCATATATGACAGCGTAAGAATACTCCCGCCCTCAGTCATCAATTCTTTTGTCCTTTTGCAGACTGCAACCAGAGAATAAACACTTACATTCATCGCATGAGCAAAACCATCTCTGGAAGTATAAATAAAATCATTTTGAATATCTTCCCGTTTAGCATGCGCAATAGCATGAACCAGCCCATGAATAACTCCATATTTGACTTTAATGTCTGAAAACAGTTTATCAATTTCCTCGTCAGAAGATATATCACATTGAAATATTGAAGAATTGCTCAAAAAAGAAGCAAGTCCCTCAGCATTTTCTCTTTCCCTTTCACCCTGATAAGTAAAAATTATATTTGCGCCTTCCTCATGCGCAGCTTTTGCAATTCCCCAAGCTATACTCCATTTATTTCGTACACCCATTACAATTATGTTTTTATTTCGTAGTAAATCGGACATAAAATAAATAACCACCTTTATTGTTTATAAGTTTTTGATTAAACCTTTGCTACTCCGAAGTAAACAATTCCCCTTTCAGAATCAATTGTTACAACTGAACCACTTTTTAATATTTGAGTTGCATTTTCAGCACCAACTATCACGGGTATTTCGAGCGCCAATCCCACAGTCGCAGCATGAGTTCCAAGTCCACCTTCTTCTACTATAATAGCAGAAGCACGTTTCATAGCTGGAAGCATGTCATTATTAGTAAAAGGTGCAACAAGAATGTTACCGTCAATAAAATTATTACATGCCTCTTCTGTAGTCATTGCAACACATATTTCTCCAGTAACAGAACCTGCTCCTATTCCTTTTCCTTGTACAAGAACTTTTCCAACTATATGAACCTTTAAGATATTTGTAGTACCACTTACGCCGATTGGAACACCTGCTGTAATTACTACAAGATCTCCATTTCTTACATGCCCTGATTCTAATGCTTTCTCGACTCCCATATCAAACATTTCGTCAGTTGTAGATGCTTCCTCTACAAGATAAGGAATTACACCCCATGAAAGTGAAAGCTGACGCTGTACTCTTGGGCTAACAGTTGTTGCAATAATCGGGCACTCAGGCCTAAACCTGGAAATCATCCTTGCAGTATGTCCGGATTGTGTTACCGTAATTATTGCAGAAGCTTTTAAATCAAGAGCTGTAGTGCAAGTTGCATGGCTCATTGCATTTGTAACACTTGGTGTCATACTGAACTGCATAGTAGTGAACCTTTTCCAATAATTACTTGAATTCTCTGCTTTTTCAGCAATCTTTGCCATCATTTCAAGGCTTTCTATCGGATATTTTCCTGCAGCTGTTTCACCGGAAAGCATAATAGCACTTGTACCGTCATAAATGGCGTTCGCAATATCACTTGCTTCAGCTCTTGTAGGCCTTGGATTTCGGATCATAGAATCAAGCATCTGTGTTGCAGTTATTACAGGTTTACCATTTCTATAGCACTTTTCAATTAGCATTTTTTGAACGATCGGTACTTCTTCAACCGGAATTTCAACTCCAAGATCTCCCCTAGCTACCATAATTCCATCAGCTACTTTAATAATCTCGTCAAAGTTTTGTATGCCTTCTCGGTTTTCTATTTTTGCAATTACTTTTATTCCCTGACCGTTATGCTTTTCAAGAACCTTTTTGATTTCTATTACATCAGAAGCTTTTCTTACAAAGGAAGCTGCAATTAAGTCAAATTCATTTTCAATTCCAAACTTAATATCCTCAATATCTTGACTGGTTAATGACGGAAGATGTATTTCAGCACCAGGTACGTTTATACCCTTATTGTTACCAAGCACACCTCCATTTAACACAGTACAGTAAATGTCCTTTCCTTTGATTTGATTTACTTCTAACTCAACAAGTCCATCATTAATCAATATCCGACTGCCCTTATGGACATCCTTATACAACTCTTTATAAGTAATTGTACACTGCTTATTGTTACCGATAATATCGTTATTGATCAAAATGAATGTTTCATCTTCTACCAATGTGATTTCGCCGGTCTCAAATTTTCCTGTTCTGATTTCAGGTCCCTTAGTATCAAGTAGAAGAGGTATAGGACGCCCTACTTCTGCTCTCACTTTTTTGAATGTATCAACTCTTTTTTTGTGTTCCTCGTGTGTACCGTGTGAGAAGTTTAATCGGGCAACATCCATTCCCTTTATCATGAGTTTATTTAGAATTTCCTCATTATCAACAGCAGGTCCAAGAGTACAAATTATTTTAGTTTTTCTCAATTTCATTCCCTCCTTGTGTAATATCAATATCTAATTCTTCCCCAAAATAACATAAATAGCGCAAGGTTTTTCCTTACGCTCCATTGACGAAAATAAAAATGTAAAATACTCATAGTATTTTACATTAATATAATACATTTTAACATAAAATGCAATAAACTCCTAACTTAAAGTTGACTGATTTTCATTTTAAAAGAAATAAATCATCCTTTAAGTAAAAAATATCTATAAAAACCCGATATACTATATATTAGAATGCTTATATTATGTTATTATTTAAATACAGGAGCTAATTCAAACTGTATATAAAAACAAATTGGCCTTTATAAAATCTAAACATATAGCAGGTGCTAAATAAATTTCCCATAAACAATAATTTTTTCGAATATTCGGTGAGACAATAAGTTTGACACGCCGGAGCCATGGAGGTCGTAATGATTGCCAGAATTAAATCTATGAAAACATTAGCATCATACATTACTATATTTTTCATCAGTATTCTAAGTATTTATTTAATATGTTTTGTCTTTACAAAAGTGAGTTCCAGTGTACCAAATCAGGTAAAATCTCTTAAAGATTATACTGGAAACTGGGAGATGCGACTTGGTGACTCCCCTTTTGATAAAAGTGGTACGCCTGTGTGGACCAATGAAAAGACATCAAATGGAGATTGGACCAAAATTGATTATTCTGCCATTCCCACTTCGACTCATACCACAAAAGTTGTTTGGTTTAGAACAAAGATTCAGAATCCTGCTATTGCAAAGCTTTACGTCCTTTTCATGTCCAGCGATTATGATTCTGAAGTGTATTTAGATAACCAAGAAATATATAAGCATGGAGATTTCAATGTTTCACAGGGTAAATTCAAATTTGGTACTACTTGGAATTATTTTCCTATCCCCCCTGATTGTGCAGGTAAAATGCTGTATTTCAGGACATATGCCCCGCTTCCTATTTCTATCGGACATTCCATAGACGGTGTCGTAGGCACTGAAGTTAATATACTTGAAGAAAAAGCTACTAGAAGACTTTCCCTTTTTAAAGATGAAATGGATTATCTTGTTTTAGCTTTCCTGTTTATATTCATTGGTCTAGTAACGATCCTCATTTATTTTATGAGGAATAGAAAGCAGCCCGAATTCTTCTCGCTTGGTTTTTCTTCAGTATTTATTGGTATTTGGCTTATTACAGACCGTAAAATCATTCTTTCGTATTTTGATTGCCAGGTTATTTTAAATGATTGGCTGTTATATCAATACAACTAATGCCTATTGGCATCATTTCCTTCATTGGAATAATATTCGGAGGAAGGCAAAAGCTTATTCTTAAAAGAATATGGCAATATTTCGTAGTATATAATATAGTTACTTTTATTCTTAACCTAACTCATATATATCCTTACTTCTATTCTCTGAAGTTTTTTCATATATCTCTTGTATTATCTATGATTGTTATAATTTATACAGTTATACTTTCTGCAAAGAATGGTAATAAAGAAGCGGGAATTATTTGTGTGGGTATTGCCGTGCTTAGTTTTACTGGAATAAATGACATTCTTATAATATCCTATAATTTTAGAATTTTCCCTTCACTTTCTGATCATCATATCACTCACCTTGGAATGTTTGCTTTTGTGCTTACATTGGTATATGTCTTAGGTCTGCGTTTTGTTAAAGTGCACAATCAACTTGTTAGTTACTCAATAGAAATTGAAGAAAAGAACAAAACCCTGAACCAGATGTGGGAAGAAGTAAAGCAGTCGCGAGATGCAATCGCAGAATGGAATAAAGTACTGGAACGCACAGTTGTTGCTAGAACAGCGTCCATCAAAAATTTACTCAACAATGCCGGACAGGGCTTCCTTTCGTTTGGATTAGACCTACTTGTTAATGAAGAATATAGTTCTGAGTGCTTAAATATTTTCGGGGAAAGAATTGAAAATAAAAGTTTTCCCGATCTGCTTTTCCCTGATAATGAGGAACAAAGGACTTTTCTGGAAACCATACTTTTTAAGGTATTATACAGTCCAAACGACTCAAGAAGAGAAATCTATCTACCTCTTATTCCTGACGAGGTAACGATAGGCGGTAAACATATCAACGTAAACTATAAGATAATCAAAGTTGAAGATGAAAGCTCCGAGGGCATTATGGCTGTATTAACTGATATTACAGAAAAACGTGTTCTCGAAACTCAGATGGAACATGAAAAAAATGTATTAAAAATGGTTGTAAAGGTTGTCGTCAATTACACCGATTTTTGTGAATGTGTCAAAGATTATCAGAATTTTTTCAAGAACAAAATGCATCAAATCCTAAAAAGTAAAAATGAACTCGAAATTGTATTTTTTGAAATTTTCAGGAATATCCATACCTTTAAAGGCACTTTCAGTCAGTTTGATATGTTCAACACCGTACATTACTTACATGAACTTGAATCTCAGTTGGCAAATATGAGATTGGATATTAAAAGTCTTACTTTGGATTATTTCAAATCCTTTATATCTAATTTGAACATGTTTGACAGCCTTATTGACGATATTGAGATACTGAGAAATATTCTTGGAGAGCAGTTTTTCAAACAAAACAACGTATTCACTGTTGAAAAATCTAGACTACTTGAAATTGAAAAGAAGGCATTGTCAATCCTTTCGCCTTTCGAATGTAAAATAATGCTTCCTGACTTAAAAAGGTTAATGTATAAACCTTTCAATCAATTATTAAAGATTTATCCAGAATACGTAATGAAAACATCTGAGCGTTTGGAAAAATTCATTAATCCACTTGTTATTGAAGGTGGTGAGACGCCTGTAGATTCCGAAACTTATTATGAGTTCTCAAAATCCCTTATACATATATTCAAAAACATGATGGATCACGGTATTGAATCAGCAGATGAACGATATGAAGCCGGAAAAGATGAGTTTGGAAATATAAAATGTAAAATTGAATTTCTTGAAAATAATATTTCAATCATAATTTCAGACGATGGTAGAGGAATGGACTTAGAAAAAATAAAACTTAAAGCAGTTGAGAAAGGCTTATATGATGATGAAGGCATTCTGAAACTATCTGAAGAACAATTGATTAATCTGACATTCACTGATGAATTCTCCACCAAAGAGGATGTCACAGAGTTATCAGGAAGAGGTATTGGTCTCTCTGCTGTTAACGAGGAAGTGAAAAAACTTGGAGGAAGAATTGAAGTAAAAAGTTTGGAAGGTCAAGGGACAGAATTCCGTTTTATACTTCCTAATGATGTGCTTTCTGATAACTTCAAAACATCAATTCAAGACATTATGAATCCTTTGATTGAGTCTACAACTGATTTTATTAACAAACACCTTGGAGAAGCGGTTCTTTTAAACGAACATTTCAATGTTAAAAAAGAAGATTTCATTTCTTTAAGTAAGTATAGTTCGATAATTAATATCAAAGGTATCCTAGAAGCCAATTTCATAATAACCTTTGATGAAAGTCTTGCAAAAAAAATTGCAGGAGAAAGTCTCAGGGATATAAGTGCCGAAGAATATGAAGGAAATTTACTTGATTCAATTGCTGAGTATTCAAATATTATTCTTGGGAACTCAATAAAAATGTTCCGAGGAGTTGAAAATATGATAATGATATCTTCTCCATTAAGTGTATCCTCCTCAGAAGCTTTCTTAAAATACCAGGGACTTGATGTTTGGACATGTAATTTGAAGTTCAAGTCCGGCACTTTGAGTTTAAGCTTTTTGACCTCTGAACATTTCCTTGGATCCTTAAGCTAGAATTATGTAATCTAAAGTTAGTTCAGTTATTTTCTAAATAAAAATATCTGAAAATCTTTCAATTATTTTCCCTGAAAAAAGCCTTTATATTAAATATATAGGCTTTTTTCTCGCTCTCTTCTGCTAAAAATCACCAAAATATAATGAATTATTTTATTAC
>Ga0224522_1000510_pt1 | contig 12626 bp, 10 predicted proteins | sample CFST25metaG_FD_182733 | JGI IMG/M metagenome (GOLD analysis project Ga0224522, IMG submission 182733) | Peat soil microbial communities from Stordalen Mire, Sweden - C.F.S.T25 | ecosystem: Environmental > Terrestrial > Soil > Wetlands > Peat | place: Sweden: Norrbotten County, Stordalen Mire...
AAGAATAACAATCCAGGGTTAAAATTATGACATTAACTGTTAATATTTTATTTCTGATTATATTTTTATTATTTTTATGGTGAAAATTCGATTTAATGCTCGGAAGTAAGATGTAATGTTGGTTTCTTTTGTCGGCTTTTGCCGTGATAATTGTACTCGCAATAAGATTGATGTGGATCAATGTTAGAAAGTATTCTACGGGAATTCCATTGTTTTTATGGGCTTTCTAAATTGAAGGATATCAACATTTGGAAATAGTCTAGATAAAGGGAAGGGCGGGTTCTGCATAGTTAGAGTATTGTTTATAACCAATGAATTAGGGGTCTTTCGTCAAAGATGGTGCGGATAATGGGGAAATTAATTTAATTTAATTTAATTTATTTTGACCCTAATTCTGGAAATTTAAAATAAAGACAAGAAGGGAAATAACGAATATGCCTAATATCAGGAACAGGTTATGATAAAGATAAAAGATGACATTTTTAAGTATTACTTTTATTTTGTTCAGGAACGAATGAATATCTTTTGGAAAAAATTTGAATTAAAAAGGGAACCCTGGACAAATGACAACATACTAAGAGTTCATAGATTTACAAATGTTTACAGGGCTTCTGATAGGGTTAGTCAGTATCTAATAAGGAATGTCATTTATGGTAATAATGAATCCTTCAGCGAAAGAGACATTCTTTTTAGGATTCTCTTCTTCAAGATATTCAATAAAATCGAAACCTGGGAATTTATTGAGAGCAGGTTGGGACCTTTAAAAATCGATAACTTTAGATTATCATATATAAATCAAATCTTAACTGACAAAAGAACCATTTCACCAATTTTTAGTAATGCCTATATGATGACTGGAACTCATTCATTATACAATCATTTGCAGTATAAGCATGAGAAGTGGCTTCAAATGGTGCTTAACGAATTTATCAACGAAAAGGTAGTTGATGAGACACTTAAGGCAAAATCATTGGAACAAGTTTATCAAATATTGAGAAAATGCTCTTTTCTTGGGGATTTCTTGGCCTACCAATACTCTATTGATTTCAACTATTCACCTGTAATAAATTTTAGTGAAGATTCCTTTGTTAAAGCAGGTATAGGAGCAATACGAGGAATTAAAAAATGTTTTGAATCTTCGCATGATACTTCTTATGAAGATTTTATTAGATACACACAGGACAATTTCGAAGTATACCAGGAAAAATTTGGTTACACAGAATTCAAAAACCTTTTCGGAAGAACACTAAAACTAATTGATATCCAAAATTGTTTTTGCGAAACGGATAAATATCTTAGAGCAAGAATGCCTGAATTGCAAATTGATAATATTAGAATAAAACAGAAGTATAAAAACGCTTATACTCCATTAAATTTCTTTTTCCCTCCCAAATGGGAACTTAACACTAAAATTAAAAACTAATGTTCACAGCAGAATATGAAGGAATAAATTCTTTCTTGGTTGGAGCATCTTCTCTTCTACTTGACCATGGGGTAAAAAGAATAACTAGAGGTCAAGTTTGTTGGGAACTTCCTGAACCTTTTATGTTTAAAATTAAAAATCCTACAGCAAGATGGGTAACAATCAACGAAAGGAAATGGAATATCGTTCTTCCCTATGCTGAATCCTTGTGGCTTGCTAGTGGACGCAATGATCTTAGGTTTATAGGTTATTACCTAAAAAAAATGATAAACTTTTCAGATGATGGTATTTATCTAAGAGGAGGATATGGACCAAGACTTCGGATGTTCAATGGACTCTTAAACGATTATAGAGGTAATGAAATATTTTCTAGAAGTATCTTGAGAAATAACACTGTTGTAGTTGATCAATTCGAGTTTATAGAGAAATGCTTTCAAAAAGACATAAATACTAGACGTGCAATAATCTCAATCGGAGATCCATTGAAAGATTGTTTTGATCCTGAATTTAAAATAAAAGAAACAAAAGATTCACCTTGCACGAGAATTTTACATTTCATGAAACATCCGACAGAGAACAAATTGAATCTTACTGTTTATATGCGTTCAAACGATTTCCTTTGGGGAGCAAGTGCAGTGAATCTTTTTAATTTTACTTTTATGCAGGAATATTTTGCAAAAATATTAAATCTTGAAGTTGGAGAATATTACCATATCGCAAACAGTTTTCATTATTATGAGGATTGTAAAACAAAACTTGAAATAGTAGCTAATGTCAGAGATTATAGAGAGTCAGGTTTTATTTATAGAAAATCTTTTTGCTCTTTGCCAGAGTTTGATTACTTGATCACTCAATTAAGCAATGCTGAAGAGAACTTCCGTATTGATAAAAGCCAACATGACCTGGATCTGCAGGATGACTTTTTTAATGATTGGCTAAAAGTTCTCGAATCATTCAATACAAAGAAAAAAGTTGTTTTTGTTAATCCAATATTAAATGAATTATTTGCTTAATCTTTAACATATGGATGAAAAAAGCATAAAAGCTATTACTGATGAAGTAACAGCGATTCTATTACAAAAAAATCAAGACTATGGAGGTGCCAGTTTCGACTTAGGAATTAATGGTAATATGGTTCACCTCTGGGATAAGGTAAAAAGATACAGAAATTTAATTGAGAATCCAGACAAACAGATTAATTTTGAAAGCCTTAATGATACACTTAAAGATATAATTGGATATTCAATAATAGGTCTGCATTTATTAAATGATTATTCAATTAGAAATAAACTTAATGGAGATTCAAATCTAGAAACGAATGAGTAAGAAGATTGGCAGTGTAATAGCAGTAAAAAATCTTGATAAAGAGAAAATTAATACCTTGGTCATCGAGCCATTGGAATCTTCTAACCAGGATTTTATTAGTAAAGAGAGCAGGTTATTGCTCGCCGATTATAAAAATGATAACAAAACTAAAGATCCAGATATCGCAAAAAATTTATGGAAGAATCTTCTAATAGACTCTATCTGTATATTAAAGATTAATGATCAACGAGAAAAACTCTATGGAGATTGTAAAAATAAAAAAAAGTTTAATGAGGCAAACTTTAGTCGTATCAGGAAAACAAGCTCTTATGGAATTAATGAAATTGAAACATACTTTGATGATTTTGTGAACTTTGAAAGAACGCTTTATGGAACCGATACTCATTATAGGGATCATGTTGATCATGTTTTACAAGTTTGGGCAATTGGAATAAGTCTTATAAATCATAATAAATTTATCCTAAGTGATGGATTTAAACTTCAAAAACAATTAAAGTATCATTTTAATATCAAAGAGATTAATACGCCGAACAAGAAAAAGACTAAATCCAAGAAAGATATTATTATATCATATAGTGAGTTTTTTGCAATGTGGACCATTACAGCTTTGACACATGATCTAGGATACCCAATTGAAAAAACATCTAAAATAAATAAACAAGCAAAAAAAATCATTTCTCATTTTGGGAACATGAACTTTTCTGAACTAAACTACACTTTTGATATTCTTAACACTTTCTTAGTTGATAAATTTTTAAATGTTATTTCATCAAAAGCCTGTGTCAAAAAGAATGGTAATTATACTGCAATACAAACAAAATTTCGAGATAAATTCGCAAAGACACTTGAAGAGAATAAACATGGAATTTACTCAAGTTTATTAATTTTCAAAAGTCTTACTTACTTCTTGGAAACTGATTATTTTATTACAAGTAATATTTTAGAATTTGAGGATCTAAGACAATTTTATATTAGAAAAGAGATTTTAAGAGCAATTTCATGTCATACTTGTCCAAAGATTTATCACATTAATTTGAACACACTCTCTTTCTTACTCATTTTATGTGATGAATTACAGGAATGGAATAGGCCAACTTTTGATGAATTTAGATTCAATCTAGACAGTCACCCACCTGTCATTGAACTAAAAGCATTTGAAATGAAGAAGACACAAAGAATACATATCAATTTCGAATATAAAATTGTAGTAAGTGATAAAGACAAGAAAAGTTTAATTGATAGTAAGTTCAAACAGATGCACTACCTATTAAGATCTGCGAAAGGTGATTCTGATAGAAAAATTGATTTTACATGGGAGATTTCCTTTCCGGATATAAAATATAATTTTAGTTTTAATTCCAATAAAAACTCATTCGAATTGTTTACGGTTAGTGCCGAATCGCTCAATAACAATGATCCTAATTTCGGAAAAGTATTGCCGTATGAACTTTATTAATCTGATATATGAAAAACAAGAACGTATTTATTAGCCATCATCATAATGATGAAGAACATATTGGAAAACTTAAAACGTTACTTGATAAGAATGGTTATGTTTTGAGAAATAGTTCCATTGATAGCACAAAACCAAATGACGCAAAAAACCCAGATTATGTTAAATCTTTATTAACTGATGGCATAAAATGGGCAGGAACAACAATAGTACTCATTGGACCTAAAACACATGAAAGCGATTTTGTTGACTGGGAGATTGAAAAATCTTATAAAGAAGGGAAGAGAATTGTTGGTGTATACATAAATGGGGCTACTGAATCTGATATGCCAGGAGAATTTTTAAAACATGGGGATGCCTTGGTAGGCTGGACTGGTAATAGAATAATCGATGCCATTGAAGGTCGGATAAATAATTTTGAGAAACCCGATGGGACCCCAACAGAAGTTAGATGGTCACAGGATCGTGGGGATTGTTAACTTTTCAAGACATGAAAATGTATACATATGTCATAACTCGTGATTATGGTTTCGCACCAAATCCCTTTGGGGGATATTGTACTTTGGCGACATGTAAGCCACTGCTACGGAAAATAGCTAAAATAGGTGATTGGGTAATTGCTACTGGTCCGAAAACTTCTTACAGGAAACCAGGATATCTTTTTTATGCCATGAAAGTTGATGAGAAAATGGCCTTCAATGATTATTGGAATGATGAAAGATTTCAGTATAAAAAACCTCTATTTAATGGCAGTCTAAAGCAATGTTTTGGGGATAATATATACCACTACAATAAAACAACAAATGAATGGCATCAACAAGATAGTCATCATAGTTACGAGAATGGTCGTATTAATTATTCAAACTTAAATAAAGACACAAGATTTCCTTTTGTTTTAATCTCAAGCCACTTCTACTATTTCGGAAAATCAAATATTGAAATCCCTAAAATTTATATGCCAGCCCTCTGCCATAATCTACGGGTCCCCACATTTAAAGAAGTAGATATTAATATTTGCAGTAAATTCATAAGGTGGCTTGAGAAAAATCATGATAATGGTATTCTTGATGATCCAATGGAGTTTGATCGGGGGTTTAATAGGTATAGTGGCAATTAATTATGAACCTCTAATTAATGGCATTATTTTTAATTCCAGCTAAATAGTAAATCAATGTATTCAAGGAGTTTTTTTATAATAATTACATACAATCTGATAGATGCCTTGATCGGGAGATGATAAAAATTACGTTTTATTAAAAAGAGATGATTCTATCTTGGTATCTGAAATGTATATAGATTTTGCTGTTAACAAATGAACAAAGCCTATTGCAGAACAAACAAAAGGAAGACTTTGAATAATGGAAATAACAATTGAAGATAAAGACCTACCAGGCTTATATCAGTCTGCTAATAGTTCCTCAATATTAGAGCAGAATAAATATTTCTACGGTATTGGTGCCTATTTAGTTCTACTAATTTTAGCAGCACTTTTTACTTTCTTTTCAGACGGTCAATGCAATGCTATTTACAAAATAGTTTCAACAATTTTATTTCTTACGGCTTTATTTATTATGATTTGGCTACGAACAAATAAACCTGATAATATTTGGTACAACGGCAGGGCTGTTGCTGAATCAGTTAAAACAAGGGCTTGGCGTTGGATGATGCGAGCAGAACCATACATTGACTGTGAAGATGTTGAGATAATGAGAAAACATTTTGTGACCGACCTTAAAATCATATTAGAACAAAACAAAAGCTTAATCGGGAAACTCGGAACAAATGCAAGTTTAGACGACCCTATTTCCAAAAAAATGAGTTTTGTAAGAACATTAACCCTAAAAGACAGAATTGAAGTTTACAGAAAGGAAAGAATAGCAAATGAAGCTCTGTGGTATTCGAAGAAATCAAGGTTTAATAAAAAAAGAGCTACATTTTGGTTTTGGGTAACAGTTGGACTTCACGGCTTAGCAATAATTTTATTGTTATACAATATCAAAGAACCAACTTTTAAATTACCAATCTCGATCATCGCAGTTTGCGCTTCTTCTGTGCTTACATGGTTACAAGCCAAGAAACACAATGAATTATCATCTTCATATACGTTAACCGTTCACGAAATAATGCTTATTAGAGCAGAAACTAACAGAATAGAAAGCGAAGAAGAATTCTCAAGTTATATAATGAACTGTGAAAACGCATTTTCAAAGGAGCACACACAATGGTTTGCAAGAAAAAACGAATAAATATGTTTGGATATTCAAAATTGCAGACCCATGCAGAGAGATAATATGAGCAAAATCCCAGTTTCTATTTCGGGTCCAACAAGGCATAATAAAAAAGCAACCTGAATTTATTAAATCTCTTATCCCCTTTTTATGATAACTAATTAAATAGTCTTATACAATGGAAGATATTGATATCCAATATGAATTATTCTGCAGGCTCCTTGAAGAGATAAAAGGGTATAAAGAAACCATTTTGACTGAACAAGATACAAGGGTTAAAATTATTGACAGGATCTTTACTCAGATCCTTAATTGGCCATACAATGAAATTTTTACGGAACCTCCAATCCTCGAGGGTTATATCGATTATAAATTCACAATTAATCATATACCTCGACTTATACTTGAAGCAAAGAAAGATTCTTCAAATTTCGACATCGAAAATGAATATTCAGGACGAGGATTAAAACTTAATGGTCCAGTGTTAAAATCTAAATTTATTCAAACTGGGATTAAGCAAGCAATAAATTATTGTGCATTTTGTAGCGTAGAATTAGCATGTCTTAGTAGTGGAAACCAATGGATAATCTTTAGAGGCAATAGGCTCGGTGATGGGAAAGAAGTTCTTATTGGAAGTGCTTTCATTTTTACTTCGTTGGAATCAATAAAAGATAATTTCAAACTATTCTACAACCTCTTAGCATATGGTAATGTATCACTTTTTAAATATCGAGCATATTTTCAGGAAGAAGAAGGGGATATTCTTAGAACCAAATCTTTTAAAAATGTACTATTCCCCTTTGAAAGTTCAGTAATTCTTTCGAAAAGTCAATATTCGTATGATTTTGATAAAATAATGAGTCTGTATTTTAAAAAACTTAGTGGAGAGGAAGATCCCAACATGTTAGTGGAATGTTTTATCCATACAAAAGAAAGTGAACTTGCTGATAAAAAACTTGGACGAATTGCTGAAGAATTAGTAAATAAAATTCGTAAAATAAGTACGGATGGGCCTGGGTATCTTTCGGAAATTATTGAAAGGGTTAAATCAACAGAAAGAAATGAATTTGTGATTATTGTTGGTACAAAAGGGGCAGGAAAATCAACATATATTGAGAGATTCTTCAAGGTAGTTCTTTCTGAAACCTTGAAGGAAAATTGCACCGTATTAAGAATAAACCTCAGTGAAAGCGATGGTAATGAAAGTACTATTATCGATTGGCTAAATACAAGATTAATCGAAGTTGCAGAGAACGTTTTATATAATGGCCATCCCACTTATGAAGAACTTCAAGGTATGTTTTTCAATGAGTATGAAAGATGGCTGCAAGGGCCATTTCGAGATTTATATCAGACTGATAAAGTAAAATTTAAAATAGAATTTGGAAAACATATTGAAGATCGTAGAGAACATCGCCCAATTGAATATCTCAGAAGAATGATCCGGGATATTGTTAAATCTAGGAAAAAGATTCCATGTCTGATATTTGATAATGCCGATCATTTTAGTATTGACTTCCAAGAAAAAGTTTTTCAATACTCTAGAGCAATCTATGAGGAAGAGATTTGTCTTATACTCATGCCAATAACTGACAAAACAAGTTGGCAATTATCAAGGCAAGGTGCTTTACAATCCTTTGATAATGAAGCATTATATCTACCTACTCCAGCACCTAGATTCGTAATCCAAGAACGAATTAAATATTTAGAAAAGAAAGTGCGTGAAGATAAAACTTTTAAAACAAATTATCTTATAGGAAAAGGCATTAAATTATCTATCGATGATTTAACTGGCTTTGTAGCCTCGTTGCAAACAATTCTAATTTCTAATAATCGTGTCTCAACCTGGATAGGTAATTTAGCAAATCTTGATATTAGAAAGTGTTTAGAATTAACAAGAGATCTAATCGCTTCACCCTATTTAAATCTAGAATCACTTGTACGAATGTACTTTGACAAAAACTCCATTACGATCAGGGAGCATTATATTGTTCAATCTATAATAAAGGACAAATATGACATTTACCCACAAGAAAATCATAAATTTATTAGAAATATATTTTTCTTGACAGATGAATTTAACACTTCGCCTTTACTTTGCTTAAGAATATTGCAAATCTTGATTGATAAAAGAGGAACAATGGCCTCCAATAGTGAGTTTATTTCCATTAACCAAATAATTGATTATTTTAGAGCAATCGGTGTTGATAGTAATGTAATTATTTCCTTTCTAGATCTAATGTTGAAAACTGGACTTGCGTATAGTTATGATCCAACAATAACTGATATAAAAAACGTATCTCGGATTCAATTATCACCATCTGGGAAACAGCATTATTACTGGGGATTATACGATGAGCAATATATTCAATGTATGCTTGAAACATGCCCGATATATGATCAAACAACATTTTTTCAACTACAAAATATTAAAAAACCTGAGAATCGTGATGAGCGTATAGAAAGATTGTCAATCTTTCTTACTTATTTAATAGAACAGGATAAAAAATATTGCTCCATTCCTGATCATGAAGCATATGTTTCTCAAAAGAGAATTATTGATAATATTGCTCATTTTGTGCAAAGAATTCAAAGAATTAACAATAATTGTAACTAAATTAAAAATCGGCATAACCATCATTTCTGTGCAGTGCCCTACATTTTATCCATAACGCATTTGATATTTTCTCACTATCTCGTATGTTTATAGAGTAATCAAAATGGATAGATATTTTAAATAAAATGAAGTTAAAAGATAACTATTAGTAAGGTATAAATATATCTAGCCTTTTTGTATTATTGCATTCCGCATTTGACTTTGCGGTATTCATAACAACGAAAAATTTACTCCCCACCGGTTAATCTTCACTGCTCACTACTCACCAAACGTTCATTTGCCGTTATTCCGGCTATTCTCTATGTTTGCCTCATAAAAAACAGAGCCATGAGCGGAGTTCTAAAATCATTCGACCATTACGCCTTGAATTACAATGCGGTTAAGCCAACGGATACCGGGAAAAGTATTGTTGAGATGGGTTGTTATTCAGGTACGACCCCGGTAGCCTGGATTTATTTCTACCCGGATGGGGCAACCCTTCCTTCGAACACGGTCAATAGCTCCGGGATGATTCAGTTGTGCTACGAGATCAAGCGGTTCAATGACATCATCACCATTATGCGCTACGAAAAACCACTGACGATATGGGCAGATTCTGTAACAGGCGGGGGTATGGTGTCGTCAGGAACCACTGAACTTATTGGTCAGCAGGAAGGGGTTTAATGCCAGAGAAGCAGGATTAACTGCGTTGATATTCTGTTACAAACAAATACACTTCGTTCATTACTAAACTTTAGTGTTTCGAAATAAACAGAATTATTTGACCTTTATTTGACCTTTTATGTACTTTTGAAAACCCCAAGGTTATGACATTCCCAAAGATCATTATCAATTACATTTTAACCACCGTTGTGTTTTTTGCCATCGATATGGTCTGGCTTGGCTTTGTAGCTAAAAACCTCTACCGAAAATATCTTGGTGCCCTTCTTAGCGATACCGTGAACTGGTCTGCCGCAATCATTTTTTACCTGATATTTATTGTCGGCATTTTCATTTTCGTCATCTGCCCTGCTGTTGAAAAACAATCCGTGGTCAGGGCGGTTCTGCTGGGTGGTTTTTTGGTTTGATCGCATATGCCACCTATGATCTAACCAATTATGCAACCCTGAAGGGCTTCCCGCTGAATATTGTCTTTATTGACCTTGTATGGGGGGCAGTTCTGACGGCACTGGTTAGTTTGGCGGGATATTACATCGTCAAATTTATCGGGTGAATCTGACCCATAAAAAGCAAGATATGAAATCGAAAAGTTTGTTTAAAAGCTCATTGTTAGGAATATTCAGTATTCTAACATTCAACTCATGTTCAACCATTCCTGAAGGAGTGACGGCAGTTAAACCCTTTAATATTTCGAAGTATTTAGGCAAGTGGTACGAGATTGCCCGTTTTGATTTTCGGTTTGAGAGGAACTTGAATAATACTACGGCTCAATATACTGTTAACAATGATGGCACCATTAAAGTCGTGAACCGTGGCTATAATTATGAGAAAATGAAATGGGAGGAAGCCACAGGAATCGCAAAATTTGTCGGAGAATCAGATGTTGCTATGCTTAAGGTGTCGTTTTTTAGACCTTTTTATTCGGGTTATAACGTGATAGCCATCGACAATGACTACAGGTATGCACTTGTTTGCGGTAATAAATTGAGTTATCTGTGGATACTTTCTCGTGAGACTACAATACCAGAAGATGTTAAACAGAACTACCTTGCCGTTGCTAAAAGGTTGGGATTTAATACATCAGCCCTGATTTGGGTTGAACATAACAAAAATTAGAATCTGATAGTTTGTGGCTGGGTGCGGTTAATCATTCCATCAGCTATTGGTGCTACGGATTGCAAGAGGTAAGTCAATTTAACGGTAGTACTGATAAAAATGAAGATATGCCCATTGAGGTCTTTACTGGAACAAGGGATTTTATTTGACAATCCGTTTTTCATTTGCTATTTTTATACCATCTTTATACTCAGACAAGACACGCCCAAATAAACGGAACGTCAGCGAAAATCAATATGAGCAATAGCTAAAATCTGACAATATGAAAAAACATCTACTTCTTTTTGTGTTTGTACTTGTAAGCATTAGTGCCATGGCACAGGCTTTTGGCTGGACTGAACTGGGCAGCGGAAACAACGCCCTTAAAGCAAATGGCACGATTCGTTCCATATGCACTGACGCATCTGGAGAAGTTTATGCAGCAGGAGATTTTACTAATGCATCTGGCAAACATTATGTTGCCAAATGGGATGGAATTAGATGGAGCGAACTGGGCAATTACGATAACGGGCTTAATGAAAATTATCCAATTCCTAATATATGTTCGGACGGATTTAATATTTATGCGGTAAGTTCACTTAATGACAGCGTTAATTATGTGGCTAAATATTTTTCAGTAAGCTGGGAAAGATTACCCAGTTTAACGGGTATTGGTTTATATAATCCAAAGGTTCTTTCCTTATGCACAGATATCTCAGGAAATTTATATGCTGGTGGAATATTAGATGATTCTACTGGTAATCGTATTGCCAAATGGGACTGGGCAACACAATCTTGGATTAAATTGCCCGCCTATGATAATGGTCATCATGATAATGCGATAACTTATTCTTTGTGCACTGACCTATCGGAAGATGTTTATGCAGCAGGTGACATTCTTGATCCTTTAGGGTATACTGTTATCAAATGGGATGGAATAAAATGGGACTCATTGGATAGTATTTCAACAAATGGCTATGTTTTTTCTTTATGTACTGGTGCACTGGGAGAAGTATATGCAGCAGGTAACTTTATTAATGCTTTTGGTAAAAATTATGTAGCTGTGTGGGATGGGACGAAGTGGGGTCAACTTGGTGGCAGCAATGGTTTTAATGCAAATGGTAATATTTTCTCAATTTGTACAGCCGCATTAGGAATGGGAAATTTATATGCTGCGGGTGGTTTTACTAATATTTCTGGCTTTCAATATGTCGCCAAATGGGATGGAATGGGATGGAGTGAACTGGGAAGCGGGTACAACCCTCTTAATGTAAACGGCAATATTTATTCAATCTGCACAGATGCAACTGGAAATGTTTACGCTGCGGGTAGTTTTAACGATTCTTCTGGTTATTATTATGTGGCGAAATGTGCCAAAATAGACCAAGTAAAATGGATACGGTTGAATATGAACACAACAGTTAAGCTACAGTCTGTTCATTTTCCCAATTCAAACACTGGTGGTGTTGCTGTTCAAAGAGGAATTACGGGCTATGCCGCTGGCGCAGGGGGAACCATTCAAAAAACAACTAATGGCGGAACAAACTGGACTTCCCAGAGTTCGGGCACATTAAAATCACTTTATTCAGTTTATTTTCCCAGCGCAAACGATGGTTATGCTGTCGGTGAATCAGGAACAATATTAAAAACCACCAATGGCGGGGAGAACTGGGCTGTTCAGAATTCGGGAACTAATACCCAATTAAATTCTGTCTATTTTACCGATACTGTCACAGGTTATGCTGCTGGTGATGGGGGAACCATTCTAAAAACCACCGATTGTGGAATGAACTGGACTTCTCAAATTACTGGCGCATCAAACTC
>Ga0224522_1000511_pt1 | contig 12598 bp, 11 predicted proteins | sample CFST25metaG_FD_182733 | JGI IMG/M metagenome (GOLD analysis project Ga0224522, IMG submission 182733) | Peat soil microbial communities from Stordalen Mire, Sweden - C.F.S.T25 | ecosystem: Environmental > Terrestrial > Soil > Wetlands > Peat | place: Sweden: Norrbotten County, Stordalen Mire...
ATTTTAGACATCTTGCTATGAGTATTTCGGCACACAAATGTCGGAATTAATTAATTAACTATCAATTTTTATTATAAAAATTCTTAAATTTTGTTAAGTATATCTTAAGTTGATCGCAATAATCTCTTTTAATATAAAGTTTTTAGAAGTAGTATAAATTCAAGTAGATAAAAGGCGTACCTTTGCACCTCAATTTGAAAAGGAAAAGCAAATTAATTATCATGCAGGATATCAGAAATATAGCAATTATTGCCCATGTTGACCATGGAAAAACAACATTAGTTGATAGGATTTTACATCAGGTAAAAATGTTTCGTGACAACCAGGAGGTTGGCGAACTCATTCTTGATAGTAACGATCTTGAAAGAGAAAGAGGTATTACAATTTTATCTAAAAACGTTTCAGTTCGTTATAAAGGTGTAAAAATCAACATTATTGATACTCCGGGTCACTCTGATTTCGGTGGTGAGGTTGAGAGAGTTTTAAATATGGCTGATGGCGTTTTGCTATTGGTTGATGCTTTTGAAGGTCCAATGCCTCAGACCCGTTTTGTACTTCAAAAGGCATTGGCACTAGACTTGAAACCTATTGTTGTTATTAATAAGGTTGATAAACCAAACTGTCGTCCTGACGAAACTGCTGAAATGGTATTCGATTTAATGTTTAACCTTGATGCTTCGGAAGATCAATTAAACTTTCCTATCGTTTATGGTTCGTCGAAACAAGGTTGGATGTCAGAACATTGGGAAACTCCTGCAACTGATATTACCTACTTGCTAGATTCAATTATTGAGAACATCCCTGCTTCGAAATTCTATGAAGGTAACCCTCAGATGATGATTACCAGTATCGACTACTCTTCATACATTGGTCGTATTGCTGTTGGTCGTGTTAACAGAGGTACTTTGAAACCAGGTATGCCTGTTTCTTTGGTGAAAAGAGATGGAAAGATATTCAAGACAAGAATTAAAGAACTCTATACTTTTGAAGGTCTTGCAAAAGAGAAACAAAAGGAACAAGTTGAGTGTGGAGAAATCTGTGCTGTAATGGGTATTGATGATTTTGATATTGGAGATACCATCTCTGATTTTGAAAATCCGGAAGGATTGACTCCTATCCATATCGATGAGCCTACCATGAGTATGCTCTTTACGATCAACAATTCGCCATTATATGGTAAAGAAGGAAAATATGTTACATCACGTCACATTCGTGAACGTCTATATAAAGAAATAGAAAAGAATCTTGCCTTACGTGTTGAAGAGTCGGAATCGACTGATTCATTTATCGTATTCGGTCGTGGTATTCTTCATCTTTCTATTTTGATAGAGACGATGCGTCGCGAAGGATATGAGCTTCAACTTGGTCAACCTCAGGTAATCTATAAAGAAATTGACGGTGTGAGATGCGAGCCTATTGAAGCTTTGACAGTTCACGTTCCTGAAGAATTTTCAGGTAAGGTAATTGAAATCGTTACATCACGCAGAGGTGAAATCAAGAATATAGAAACAAAGGGTGACAGAGTACATCTGGAATTTACAATCCCTTCTCGTGGTTTAATCGGTATTCGTAATACTGTTTTAACGGCAACTGAAGGTGAGGCCATTCTTGCTCATCGTTTTAAAGCTTACGAGCCTTATAAGGGTGATATTGGCGGTCGTAGAAACGGCGCAATGATTTCGAGCGAAACAGGTATTGCTATTGCCTATGCTATCAACAAACTTCAGGACAGAGGTACTTTCCATATCAGTCCGAATGATGAGGTTTATGCAGGTATGGTGATTGGGGAGCATATCCGTCCTGACGATTTAGTAATCAATGTTTGTAAGACAAAGAAATTAAGTAACGTTCGTGCATCGGGTACGGATGATAAAGCCTTTATTATTCCTGCTCAAAAATTCTCTTTAGAAGAGGCAATGGAATATATTGGTAAGGATGAGTATTTAGAGGTAACACCCAGATCGTTGCGTATGCGTAAAATCATTCTTGACGAAACTGAACGTAAGCGTTTCTCAAAATCTGATTCATAATCTGAGATATTCAGTGATTAGAAATTGACAATCAGTATTAATTTCTGATTTTAATTTCTTTATAAGCCGGTTCTGGCATAAGTATTGTTGAAAAAACTGTACTTTGCAGAACCGGCTTTTTTATGTTTTATAAGAAATGCTTCGAAAAAAAGATTATCTTTAAAATCTAATTCATACTATACCGACAATGAAAAAAATATTTGTTTGTTTTATTATTTTGTTGACTATTACTTCGTGCGATGTTGTGAAACAGGTTAAAGAAGCCAGTAATTTTGTTTCGTGTAGTTTTATGATAAATGATATTCAGGATGTTAGACTGGCAGGGGTTTCTGTTCAGAATAAACGAGGTGCTGCTGATTTAAATATTGGTGATGCTGCACAACTAGCTTTTGCGCTAACCGGAAAGACGTTTCCTTTAACCTTTAATCTGAATATACAGGCCACGAATTCAAATGGATCGGTTGCTGCTTTAAACAGATTGGATTGGATTTTAATTATTGACGATATTGAAATGGTAAGTGGCACTAACGAAGAGGCCATCAATATTCCTGCAAAGGGAACGACTGTTTTTCCTTTAAGCATGAATATAGATCTCAAAAAGGTTTTAAATGGAAAGAGTGGACAATCGTTGCTTAATTTTGGATTAAATCTGGCTGGAGCCAATGGCGAGCCTACCCGTATTAAGCTAAAAGCAAAACCTTCTATCATGATTGGAAACCGTTTAGTAGCTTATCCGGGTTATATTACGATAACGAATACGGTTAAATAATTGATCTCTTATTTTATAAATTTCAAACTGTTTTGGAATGAAACTTTTTTTAAAATCTTTGATATTTATAGGGCTAGGACTAGGTATTATTGCATCACTCTTCATTGGTGGCTTCATGGTAGGTGAGGGTCTTCCCGATTTATATAATGGGAAAATGGGTGATCTATGGCCAATGATTCCATTGATCGTAATTTCTATTATCGGCGTTGCTTATTCCTTTTTTAAAAGGATATCAGGTGCATTCATTTCTATTGGCTCAAGTATTTTGTTGGGGCTATTCCTGATCTATAAGCATACCGAAATGTGGATCATAGCGGTCTATTCTGTCTCATTTATTGTTCCGGGTCTACTCGTTATTATTGGTGATTATTTTAACAGGAGAAGCTATTAATTAAGGTCTATTTTACAGCTTCTTTGATGATACTTTCGCGTAAATCGAACAACTTCCAATCCCCTTTTTTGATCTCTTTTTCATTTTGATGAAGGATGAATATGAATTTTTGTATTCCCAATGGTTCATTGCCATTGGCATGTACCAATACGATATTTCCATTATCAGCGCGCTCGCCTTTAGCCAGCCATGCATCACTGCCAATAGGTATTAAGCCATAACTCATCACTTTTTCGAATACTTTGGATTCTGATACTAATCCGGGAAACCTGAAGAAGATAGATGGAGTAATGCCATTTTCGAGCATCGTGATTTCATTCAATAAAACTTCCTCTTCTACGTTTGTTTTTTTCCAAAGCATGAAGTTTAAATAGAGCGGAAGGTTCTTGTTATAGAAATGATGAAAAGAGTGATTTACCCATAAAATGGAGATCTTGTTTTGTGCATCTAATCGTTTTAACCAATCCAGATCGTCGGGGTGCCGAAGTATCCAGAGTCCGGAAACACTGATGGTGATCGGAATGGGCTGTTGGATATTATCTAACTGATTCATTACTCCAAGAAAGAATATTCGGTCGAGTGGTTTGAGAGAGGGACATAAATCGATGGTTAAAATTACGCCATGTCTATCGGGTAGCGCATGCGAAATCCCCGCATCTTGTAATGGCTTTTCGAACTGTTTTGCCATTCTCCAGGCTTTTATATAGGTAGAATTAGGAAATAATGATGCGAAAGATTTAATGCTATCAGATGTTATGATCAATTTTCGTTCGGGGTAAATGCAGACCGACAGGGTGGATGGATTTACTGCCAGGTAAAACAGTTTGGACTGTTGATTATACTTCCGGATGACGAGCAACCGGGTATCCTGATTTCGGAGTGTTGCTTCAGCAAAAAATGAATGATAGTTTTTAATGGTCTGCGTAAAACCAGTCAGCATTAAACAAATCAGAAAGAGGAGGAGATATAAACGTTTCTTCATTAATCGTCATTGTTAATGTAGTGCAGGCAAAAAATAGAATCCAGACAAATATAGTCATCTGAGGTGAAATAACAACTTTTCTGATGTTGAAAGGTTGCGAATCGGAAAGAACTAAATAAGGAAAGAGACTATCCGATGAACAGGATAAGTCTCTTTACAATAATAAGATCAAAAGGTTTGTTAAGCTATATTATGATATACAATCTGAACATCATCATCATCTTCGAGCCGATCTATCAGCTTGTTGATTTCGGTTTGTTGTTCTTCTGTTAACTCTTTGGTTTGTTGTGGAATTCGTTCGAAACCTGACTTGATAATTTCTAGTCCTTTGTCTTCTATCGCCTTTTGAAGCGATCCAAAGTTTGCAAATTCACCATAGACCATGATGTTCTCTTCGTCTTCGAAAACCTCTTCAGCGCCAAAGTCGATCAGTTCGAATTCTAACTCTTCAACATCCATACCATTGCCCTTAATGGTGAAAAGACATTTATGATCGAACATGAACTCAACAGATCCTTGCGTACCCAGACTTCCATTATATTTATTAAAATAACTTCTGATATTGGCAACAGTACGAACATGATTATCGGTAGCTGTTTCAATAACAAAGGCGATGCCATAAGGGCCATATCCTTCGTATAGGAGCTCTTTGTAGTCGGTGGTGTCTTTGGATATTGCTCTCTTTATGGCGCGTTCTACGTTCTCCTTAGGCATGTTTTCAGCCCTGGCATTTTGAACTAAAGCACGAAGACGAGCATTGGTGTCAACACTTGGCCCTCCTGATTTAACAGCTATTTCGATTTCTTTTCCAATTCGGGTAAATGTCTTGGCCATCTTATCCCAACGGGCAAACTTTCTGGCTTTCCTATATTCGAACGCTCTTCCCATATAACAACTTAATTTTTTTGCAAAGTTAAAAAAAGTTTAGTGTAAATGTGTTTAGTTGAAAACGACCTTCAGAAATTTTAATTATTTTGAATGTGAGGACGGATGCTATAGCCGTTTGATGATCTGCTACAGTCGGTTAGAATTGTAATCAATAATTTGAAATAATAATATACAGATAGTTCTATTAGTTTTGGTATAATTATTATGAAATAAGTTTTATATTGCGATAAATATTAGAAAGAATACAAGATATTTTCTATAATTTAGCAAAAAATATAAGCCTGATGGAAAAGCAATCGCAACGAATCATTGCATTAGATGCATTTAGAGGTTTAACTGTTGCTGCAATGATTCTTGTTAACAACCCCGGGTCGTGGGGTTCTATATTTCCTCCTTTAGAACATGCAGAGTGGAATGGATGTACACCAACAGATTTGGTATTCCCTTTCTTTCTATTTATTGTTGGGGTCTCTATGTGGTTTTCGTTTAAGAAATTTGATCATCAGTTAACTTCTGGTTCAGCCTATAAGATTGCGAAACGGGCTTTCCTGATATTTTTAGTCGGTTTTCTATTAACAGCTTTCCCATTCTACAATGTGCATTTTGAAAAGATAAGGATATTAGGTGTTTTACAAAGAATAGGTCTCGCTTTTGGATTTGGTGCTTTTATCTGTATCGGTATAAAAGATACCTATCATAAGTTTATTGGGGTGTTTTTATTATTGGGATACTGGATTGCGATGGTATATTGGGGTGGCGATGATCCCTATAGTCTGACAACAAATCTTGTTCGTAAAATAGATTTATCACTGTTAGGTCCTGCTCATTTATGGAAAGGTAAGGGTATTCCTTTTGATCCGGAGGGCCTTTTCAGTACAATACCCGCCATTGTAACTGTAATGTTAGGCTATCATTCAGGTAAATTGTTAGACAAAAATAAAGGCGAAGCAGGCGTGAATCTATTGTTGATTAATGGCCTTATACTGGTCTTTTTAGGTATGATGTGGAATTTAGTGATGCCTATCAATAAATCGTTGTGGACTAGTTCATTCGTAATTTATACGGCTGGTTTAGGTATGTGTGTATTGGGCGTTTCTATCTGGTTGATCGATATCAAAGGAAATAAACGTATTGTTAAACCATTTATTGAATTCGGATCTAATGCCATGTTTGTTTTTGTAGCATCGGGCTTACTTGTTAAATCAATGGGTAAAATTCTAATTACGGATGGCGGAGATAAGGTGGGGTTATCAGAATATATCTATTCTCATATCTATAAACCATTAGATGGTGCTGAGATTAGCTCTGTTTTATATGCAATAACATGGGTTATTTTAATGTGGGTAATTGCTCATTTCTTATATAAAAAGAATATCTTTGTGAAGATTTAAAAAGGGAGTGGGGACTCCTTAAATTTTCTTTATTACTGTTATAGGTCTAATGGATTGAATGCTATAGTATTTAATTTTTATACCCTTTATTGTTTTATATTATGTTTAAATATTTCTATAATAAAAGACTACTATCACTGAGACGACGAATTAAAGAACTAGAGACTAAATTGAAAAGTGTAGATGAAAAGAATGCTATTTCTGCAATCTATTCAAAGAAAGCTATGTTAGAGCAGGAGGGTCTCTTTAAGTTATTACTCGACAATGTTGATGAAATTGTAACACTTTTTTCTTCGAGCAATCTTATCGTTTTTATTTCGCCTTCATGTTATACGCATTTAGGTTATCTGCCTGAAGAAATGGAAGGTAAACATTCTCTGACTTTTGTCCATCCTGATGATCATGCTATGATGACTGAGTTGATCAAACAAAATGACTCTGGTAATACTTTGCCTCTACAAAAACATCGGTTAGTTCATAAAAATGGATCCGTTATTTGGGTAGAGAGCCATTGGAAGCCTATTTATCTTGAATACAATGGTCAACAAACACATGCTGTCTATTCGACAAGAATATTAGATCTTAATAATAAGTAAGCGTAATATGCTGTTATACATCAGATAGGCTTCTGCTTTGAGGGTGGAACTTCCAGATCTGTTTTCAATCCAGCTGCCCTGTGAACTGCGTCTTTACCAAATCGTTTCTTCATCTTATCGAGGGCTTGATATAGATTTATCATTTCATTGGTGTCGTTGAATAGATCTATTTGTTGTGCTCCCTCTACCAGGTTGCTTAATCGGATACCAATCAACCTGATTTGCCTACCTTTTTTATAGAGTTTGGTAAATAACTCCCTACCCGTTGAAAGAATGATATGGTCGAAGGAGGTATATTGGATTTGTTTCTGGATGGTCTCGGTAGAAAAGTCAGCATATCTAATCTTAATGGTAACACACGAAGCTAACTTTTGCGACATCCGTAATTGAAAAGCAATCTTTTCAGTCATATGAACTAACACCTGATCAATTATCTTCAGATCGGTAATGTCGTGTTCAAATGTCTCCTCCGAACTGATTGATTTCCTTTCATGCGTGGCGATAACAGGGGTAAGATCGATGCCATTTGCTTTGTTCCATACCATGATACCATAATTGCCCAACAGCTTTTCAATCTCTTGTCTTGATTTGCTCCTTAGCTCTTTAATGAAATGGATGTTGTTGTTCTTTAGAATCTGGTTTGTTTTATCGCCAATCATAGGAATCTTACTTACCGGCAGTGGATCAAGAAATGACTGAACCTCATTCAATAAAACCTGTTTCTCTCCGTTTGGTTTCGCCAACCCTGTTGCTATTTTAGCCACTGTTTTGTTGATGGATAAACCAAAAGAAATGGGTAGTCCTATTTCGTTAATAATACGCATGCGTAAATTGTGTGCCCAGTTATATGAACCATAGAAGCGATCCATTCCTGTAATATCAATATAATGTTCATCTATAGATGCCTTTTCGAATAGGGGCGACTCTTCTTTTATGATCTCTGTTACTAAATGAGAATACTTACTGTACAATCCCATGTTCCCTTTTACTATGATTGCATTAGGACAAAGCATCTTGGCTTTTGCCATAGGCATAGCTGAATGAACTCCAAATTTACGGGCTTCATAGCTACAGCTAGCTACCACTGCTCTGTCTGAGTAGCCACCTATCACTACAGGTACTCCTTTTAGTTCACTGTTCTGAAGACGCTCAACTTCAACAAAAAAGCTGTCCAAATCAAAATGTACTATAGTCCTTTCGCTACTCATTTTCAACACTTCCAAGTGATTAATCAACAATCAAAAATAAGATTGCAAGATAGCCATTATTTAAAAATAGTTTGAGGTGAAGATTTAAAAAAAGCAGGGTAACCTCACGGCCCCTGCTAAAAAGGAGACTGATCGAAATCAGTGTGTTTATGTGTTGTATTTATGCGAATATTTATGCAAAAAATTATACATGGTTTTTGAAGGCTCTACGGATCTCTTTTCCATATTTCCTTCCATAGGAGTTTCTGCACCATTCGTGAAGATGGCGGCTTTCTTCAGGGTTGCTTCCCATTAATAATACCAGTTTTTTTAATTCACTGGAGAAAAGATCCTTGTTAAAACTGTAACGGACCAGTATGGACTTTGAAATTTCTAACATGACTAAAGGTTTTGAGATTAAACATCTTGTTTTCGTTAAATGTTTCTCTAAAATCTTGCCAAGATAAATGTTTTTCTATAAAAATTATTGGTATTGAAGATGAGGTTGTTAAAATATTTTTTTTTATAGGTTTGGGTATAAATAGAAGTAAATTGAGGATAGTTTCCCCAACCTGTGATAACACTTATGTGGACAAGTCTACAAATTGTACTGAACCGGTCAGGATATTAAAAATAGAAGCTACAAGGGTCTTTGGGATGATGTAGCGAAGGGAGATGCAGGATGAGTGAAACTTCGTTGGAGATGTTTTTATTGACATTCGATGAATGCGTGAGCAAACTAAAACTATAATTGATCTGTAATGAAGAAAATGCCTTCTCGTGAAGTTTGAATTCTGTACCTATCAGCATCAATGCTTCCGTTGTTTTTAATAGTTCGTTCTGATTGTGCCTTACAAATCCGGCTAGATTGAAAGTCTTATACTTGAAATTAATACCGGTAATAAAGTTTTGCATGCTTGATTGTTTCTCAATCAATAGAACAGGTTGGATACTTGCATCTTCAAATCCATATGACTTGATTACATGGCTGTATCTCAGCATTAGAGAGTATTTGGATGGAAGCTTGGAGGTTACTCCTGTAAATGATTGATTGGGTTGAGGTACATGCTGAACTGAAAACCCAAAATCGAAGACATCATCTTTTACATAGCTCTGATCCGTTGGATCTGTTTCATAACGACCAAATATTCCGATACTAAAGTCGAAAAAGTTGATTCGTTGTAACCCATCCTGTCTGGATAATTGGGCTAAAGTTGTTTTTGATCTATCAAAACCATACACAGGACTCAGCTGATCAAAAAACTCTAACTGGCCAAAGTCGATGGATTTCTGATAAAATGTAGGTGTTATCCCTACTTGTACTTTTAGCTTTTCAGTTAATATTACTCTCGAAGAGATGGGTATTCCGATAGCAGTAGTACTGTAATTACCTTCGCCTTCCTGATTTCTGGTTACATATAATCCAACACCTCCCATTCCTCTTAAGCCGGCATCATGTAATGATTGGTCAAGTCCAAAAGCGATAGTCTCGAATTTGGTGGGCAGATACATGAGGTCTCTGCGGTAATTTAGCGAGACAAGCAATCCCTGATCTATACCAACTGCAGCCGGATTATAGTATATAGGGTTTTGCATAAAATGAGAAAACGTAACATCCTGACTAAAGCCATTAAATATTATAATGTTTAGTAATAAGAAAAGTGTAATTCTCAGTTTTATGAAGTGGTGTTTCATGATCAGTTATCGTAGTAAAATTAAGGATCCCTCAGTGTGGCGTTTACCGAAATGGTCTTTTTTTCCTTTCCATGGAGATCCATCTATAAATGTTGCTTTCACACGCCAGATATAAGTCTGTGCCGGAAGCTTTTTCCCTTTTTTGTCGGTACCATCCCATCCATCAACAGGAACGGTATTATCAATTTTAGTTGATTCCCAGATCATGTTTCCCCAAAGATCCCAGATACCAATATGATAAGTAAGTAAGCCGATAGCCTTAGGTTTAAAAGTATTCACTTCGGGATGCGTATTATCAGGTTCGAAGGCATTGGGCATAGAAAGTCCTTTTAAGACAACACGGTGAAGTAAAGAAGTGGTATCCGGACAACCGAATTCATTGTAAACCGTAAGATAGACTCTGAAAGTTCCATTCGTATCGTACTGAACCAAAACTGAGTCAGGTTTGGTGCTTGTAGTTCCATCCGGTAATTTCCATTCTGCGTTTTTGAAATTAGTCGAGTTGTTATAATATGTTACAGTATCAGGCATTCCTTCATAATCTTTCAAAGATATCTTAGCCCCTGGAATGGGATTTACCTTTACATAAATTTTAGCAGAATCAGTATATAATCCAATGGTTGCCTTGATCTTTAGAAAATATAATCCGGTACTTGTCAGTTTTGCACTTACATTAGGTTTATCTGCATTGGTAAGTGTTAACTCAGGAGATGCGCTCCATGCATATTTAGTTAAAGGATTATCACTTTCGAATTTAATGATGGTTGTATCAATTGTGATAGTACTTCCTAAACATGTTGCAACAGTATCTTTTATTATCTTAATAAATGGAATCATTAAAGGTGCACAATAAGGCTCTGATGGATGGCTTTCTCCCCCGGCGGCAAAGACAGCAGTGACAATATAACAATAGTTAAAGCCAGTTGTTAATCCATGCCCGTTGTTTGAGTCAAAATAAGTAAGTGTATTTGCGCCGTTTACAGTCCCTGCTAATGTATAACCAAAGTTAGCTGGTACACCTTGTGTACAACTATCGGCTTTCAGCGTAGAGGGATCGGTCTTTCGCCAAATATTATAACCGATTACTTGTGGACAAGGCGATTGATCCATTTAACATTAAACCCATTTAAATAAGTTATAGAGCTTACGTTTTTAACAGAAGGAGCAATAATCGTGATGAAATTGGAAGTTACATCTGATAAGTGCGATCCATTATGGCTGTCTTCAACTTTATAATATACTTGATATGGATTTTTTGAAATGTGATCGTACGTTGTAGTCCATTTAAAAGTACCCGCAGTAGAACCTACAGTTGTTCCGTCTGAAGTATAAGTGGCAGGACTTTTAACTAAGTCATAAGGTAAACCGGTTGTTGTAAATGTTAAGGTGTCATTATTCTGATCCGAACTAGTTATTTTAAATACTAATGTTTGTCCAACTTCAACACAAGTATCAGGCACATATTTGATAACGGGAGGTTTGTTTAAACATGGGGCAATTGTAACCTGCATATCACGAGATACATATCCAACCAATACATTGTCTCTCCATTTTTCAATTCTGAACGAGATATTGTATTCGCCCTGAATAGTAGGTTTATCCCATGTAATAACTCCGGTTTTAGGATTCATAGAAAACTGTGTTCTACCAGTAGCGTCTAATTCATTGGGGTATTTATAACCTCCGATATCAAATCCATTGGGTGTATCTGCAACTGTTGTTGTTTCGCATCTGATTAATTCAAACTTCAGAAGATCACCATCAGGGTCTATGGCACCTGGATTGATTTTATAGGTAGCATCAACACAACCATCACCAATAGGAGGGAGGGAGAGCTGTGGCGAACTCATAGGTTTTAAAGAAGAGCTTATGGTAAGCATAGATTCTACATACATCGGAAGATTTCCGGATGGCATATTTACAATACCTAGATTTCGGGCAGAAGGTGATATCGAAATGATATAACTTCCATCTTTAGGGAAAGTATGGGTGGTTGTAAAGATGTTTTTTCTTATAGCGGGTGTTATTAATTCACCCAAATGAACACAATATTGGCCAAATGAATTGTAACCTGCAATGCCATTCGTACGTTGTAATGCGCCTGTATATATTCCATCCCCTGTATTAATTTTAAGCGTGTTGATATCAGCTTGAGCAGATGATGAGGCGTTTGAATAAACAATTACTGTTATTTCATAAGTATTAGCCTGTCCGGGAACCGGTTTATATGATATTTCTCCCGATCGTAAGTGTGATGCTAAGCCCGTCAGAGGAAGTATTATTAATATTAAATAGATATATCTTAGAAACATTGGGTTGTGGATTGAACTTTACAAATATATGAAGCTGTTTGATAACTTACTAATAAAGTTTTATTTTCTTAATAGCCTGATGGCTTGATTAATTAAAATATATTATCTAATTTTGCACGCTCAATTTGGGTGTGATAAAAAGAGGACTTACGCCTCATGATTATTACATCTAAAAACAACACAAGAAGTATAACCCGAGTGATCGTAAGCACTTTACAAAAAACAAATCATCTTAATGTCAATCGACGAAACAAACATGGAGACTCCTGAAGCTCAGGAAACTTCTGCCGAAATCCAAATTGAAACTCCTGAAACCCAAGAAGCATCTGTAGAAGTTGTAGCTGAGACACCTGAAGT
>Ga0224522_1000512_pt1 | contig 12590 bp, 8 predicted proteins | sample CFST25metaG_FD_182733 | JGI IMG/M metagenome (GOLD analysis project Ga0224522, IMG submission 182733) | Peat soil microbial communities from Stordalen Mire, Sweden - C.F.S.T25 | ecosystem: Environmental > Terrestrial > Soil > Wetlands > Peat | place: Sweden: Norrbotten County, Stordalen Mire...
ACTCCATACAGCATGGACACCAAAGATGCAGCAAAGATAATTGAAACTTTTAAATTACAAATATGAAATACCAATTGTTGAAAACTTTTGTACATCTTTTATCTGTTAATACCATATCCCTGGTATTAACAGATAAGCATTTAATGGATTATACAAACAAGAAAATAATAAGGAAATGGTGGCTTGCTATTTGATACACAATGCCTTAAGCTGGGCAATGTTTCCATGAAAAACATTAAAATCTACATTGCCCTTAATCCCGTTAACCCGGCCACTTTCGCTATGTTGCCAGAAGCTCCAATTTCGATTGTCAGGAAGTTGAAAAGGGTCATCCATATAATACGCAATCCAGATAGGATAGTCTTCAAATTTGCCGGCAAGATGTTTTGTGTAAAATGATAGATTAGTGTATATAATTGGTTTCACACTATATTCATGTTCCAAAACATCCAGAAAATCCTGAAGCGATTTCTGAATATGTTTTGTAGTTTGACGATTTCCTCTTTCAATATCTACCACAGGTGGAAGATCACCTTTTTTTAATTTAAGTTGATGCATGAAAAGGAAAGCCTGTATTCTGGAGTCTTTAACAGGTCTGAAAAAATGGTAGGCACCACGTAATAATCTTGTCTTTCCAGCGCTTTTCCAGTTTTTTTGAAAAAAATCATCATAACGGGTAGCTCCTTCACTTGCCTTGATGAAAACAAAAGAGAGTTTGTCTCCATTTATCTCCATATCCTCAACCTGTTTCCAATTTATGTTATTTTGATGTTTTGAAATATCGATACCATGAACAGTATAGTTTCCCGGAATAGGGATTCCACAGTCTTTATAATAGATTTTTTCTGAAGGTTTTTCTGAAATTATTTCGTCGTCTGAAGCAGGATTCCCAATCCATCCATAAAATGAAACAGCCCCCCTTACTACAAGTGCTAGTAAAAGACCAAAGATAAGAAGCGCAATAGAAAATCGGGTTTTGTTGATTTTTTTCATTATTTAAACAAAGAGAACGTACTTACAAAAGTAAAGATAATCGTTAAAATAAATCATTAATAATAACAAAAACCTTATAGATATTGAAATTGTTATACATCGACATTTATACCAGTCTCCTTAATTTAAACTCAATTTTAATTTTTTTATCATTTCTGTCCAACAATATTTTGACCTTTTTCCCCGGTCGACCTCGTAAAATATTATTTAATTCATTTATCGAAAGAGATTTCCCACGCATATTATTAAAGCGGATTATAAAATCACCTGCTCTCATTCCTGCTTCATAAGCGGGACTTTTTTCAATGACATTCACAACTTCTATTTTATCCAGGAAATCCCCTGAGCTTATTACATCAAATCCGGCCATATTAAACTCGAAAGGTTGTTTTGTTGTTCCATTAGACTCAAAATACATCATTTGGTTTTTATAATCTAAGGTAACAATAAAGCGCCCCATTAAATCGCCTCCAATTGTTCCATTTCGTCCGGCGAGTACAAAGTTTGTAGAATAACTATTTGTATCCGTAAAAAAACTTAACACATTATTTAATTGAAATTTGCCAATATTAACATTCTTCACTCTTCCAATCCATCCTTCTATCGAACCAGCTAACCCTCTGCCTAAAGTTGTATGGATGAAATTGTCTTTTAAAATAATTTTCGGATCCGAAAACAATTCGAGTAACATAGCATGACTGGCACCGGTATCAATTAAAAGTTTAGCAAGGACTTTTTGGCCCTCTGAAAGTTCTATCGGTAACTGTATATAAGGCTTTCCATCATGAATCAAAATTGGAATGGCGATTGCTTTTTTTGGTGCTCTATATGTGTCGGGGTCATATACAATTAATTTTCGTTTATCATAATCGATTGAGACTACCAGATTTTGCAATAAATCGCATCCCAGAATACCATGAACAGGGGTGCCCAGATAATTTTTTAACAACAGATAATCTTCTTCGAGAACCAATAAATTTAATCCTTTACCCGAAACATCCGGAAAATCTATAGAAACATTATTGGCCAGATAAACATTAAATTGTTTATGTTCTCCAACACCTGCAAGTGTGTACATATGATCATAATGAACCTGCATCATGTCACTTAATGATTTATCCGTTATGATAGAAGTTTGAACACCAGTGTCGAATATAAAAAAGAGGGGTAGTCGGTTATTAACAACAGCCTTAACTAGAATAAGATTATTGTAATTTTCAAAAGGTATCTCAACTCTTCTTTCTCCTTTTGGGAGCGAAAAGCCAAACTCTGACTGCGATTTGCTGGTTAGAAACCCAATTAAAGCTAGTAAAACGAGCAGAAATTTTCTCATAAAGCTGATTTTAGTCCGATAAATCGTTTAGATAGTAGAAGAGGCCAAATCTTTTGCTAATTTAATAAATCTGTAATCAATTAAAAAGAATTTGTAACTGTTTTTTGAAAAATAGTAGTAATTGTAATCGTTTATGATTTAGAACGTTTAATATAAAGCTAATAAATAAATCCCATATTACAGTTTATGCTTTTATATTTGACATTCGATTTGCTCTTTGTTAAGCATTCCTGCCTTTTCAAAATAATTAAACCAGCCAACAGTGTTTTTTTATTTTTTATGCTGATAAATAGATAATTTTGATTGATCATTTCAAACAATCATTTCAAATAATTTTGCTGATGGCACAAAATAAGTTAGTAGAGAATCTGACTTTTGAGAATATAGATTATTCGACTAAAACAATCACAAGAAACGAATTTTACCATTGTCGTTTTTATCGGTGTAACTTTTCTGATTGTAATCTTACGCACAACACTTTTATCGATTGCTCATTTACTGATTGTAACCTCTCGATGCTCAAGTATACAGGTTCAAGTCTTAAAAATGTGACCTTTAAAGATTGTAAATTAATTGGTATCGATTTTAGTGAGTGTAATGACTTTTTGTTCAAGGTTGACTTTGAAAATTGCATACTTGATTATTCATATTATCTTAAAAAGAAGATGGCAAAGACATCTTTTAAAAATTGCAGTATAAAAGAAGCAAATTTTACGGATACAGATTTAACGCAAGCACTCTTTATTCAATGCGATTTAGACGGCACTGTCTTTGAACGGACTAATCTAATGGGAGCAGATTTTAGCTCGTCCTATAATTTTGTCATTGATCCCGAAGCCAATAGAATAAAGAATGCACGATTTTCACAACAAGGGTTGAGCGGACTCCTTCAAAAATACGGTATTGTTATCGAGTAAGGTTATGATTTATTATAAGTTAATACTGCTAAAATGAAATGAATAGGATTAATTGGAGGAATGAGTTGGGAATCATCAGCTGATTACTATAGAATTCTGAACCAAACAATCAACCATCGCGATTGTACTTATCCAATCTTTCATACGACAACTCTACATGCCGAAAAACTTGTAGAACTGTCACTTCAGTAACTTATTTTTAATTGTCTGTATTTTATTAATTTTGAATAGCACTTTTTACAATAAAAGTAAAAATGTCATGAAATGATCGCTTTTTGTGGATCAATAATAGCTGATTGTATTTAATTTGAGGTCTTAGTTTTGTAAATATTTGTGTCTTAATCTGTTCTAAATAATTGGTAATTAGTTGTAAATGAAAAGACTTGTTAAAGGAAATTATTAATTAGATTTCTTAAATAATGTTTCTTATTTTTGACAGATAGTCTTATGTAAGTTGGAATAGCTTTATAATGACTAATACAACATGAGAAGATTTTAACAATACAAAATATGAATAAATCTATTTTTTCAATAATTACCGGAACGGGTAGTTATATTCCTACCAAAGTAGTTAAAAATGAAAAATTCCTTGAGAATAAATTTTTTAACTCTGCGGGCGAAAGAATTGCAAAGAAAAACGAAGACATTATTGACAAGTTTTTGCAAATAACTGAAATTGAAGAGCGAAGATATGTAGATGATAAGTATGTGGCGTCGGATATTGCTTATTTTGCAGCACTTGATGCTTTGGATTCATCAAATATTGATAAGGAGACCCTCGATTATATAATTGTTGCACATAATTTTGGTGATGTTAAAAAGTCGAATCCTAAAACAGATATCGTTCCAACACTGGCCTCCAGAGTAAAACATAAACTAGGTATCTTAAATCCTTATTGTGTAGCATACGATTTGCCTTTTGGTTGCCCGGGGTGGATTCAAGCAGTTATTCAGGCTAATTATTATATAAAATCCGGTGATGCCAAAAAGGTATTAGTTATTGGAGCTGAAACATTATCCAGAATAGCTGATCCCCATGATATTGATCGTATGTTATATTCTGATGGAGCCGGAGCTGCTATTTTAGAAGCTGTTGAAAGCGAAACACCAGTAGGAATTTTAACACATATTACACGTTCAGATACATTTGAACATTCTTATTTACTTAGAATGGATGTGTCGTATAACCCTGATTATATTAATGATAACCTGTTCCTTAAAATGAACGGGCGTAAATTATATGAATATGCATTGAATACAGTGCCTCAGGTTGTTAAAGATTGTATTGATAAATCGGGTGTTGGATTGTCAAATATTAAAAAAGTACTCATCCATCAGGCTAATGCAAAGATGGATTATGCAATATTGTCGAGAGTATTTAAATTGTTTGAAGTAAATGAAATACCTGAAAATATCATGCCAATGACTATTGCTAAATTTGGTAATAACTCAGTAGCAACAGTCCCAATATTGTATGATTTAATCCAGAAGCACAAATTAGAAAATCAGGTTATTGCGAGTGGTGATCATATAGTATTTGCGTCGGTTGGTGCAGGCATGAATGTGAATGTGATAGTCTATAAACAACCCTGATCTAACATATAGGATAAAACAAAGAATCCGGATTCATCATCCGGATTCTTTGTTTTATATACCTTCCCGTTTCTTCAAAACATAAATGGTCCAGGGCGCAATAGTTGTTTCATTAACCCACTCAAAGGGTTCTTCTTCATTTGCTAGTGGGTTGTAGATAGCTTCCACCTCTAGTCCAGCTTCCTGATAAACTTTACGATAATCTTCATCCGACCAGATGATATCTTCAACCGGCCTTTGGTCTTCTACCGTTGTTGTAATCGTCCTAACGATATCCCCGCTTTTAGCTACTTTGTTTTCATGGAAATCTTTTGTTGTAAACGAAGCCCATTCATTAACATATAGTTCAGGCGAAGAAACTAGATTAATTATTTTCCCGTTATCATTAAGTACAGAGGCTAAGGCTGAGAATATCTTCACTTTTCGTTCCATGGTAGGAATGTTGTCGAAGGTAAAGGCTGATAATATCAGGTCAAATGTTTCTTTATTAAAAACGGATAGATCAGCATCATCTATAAGATGATATTCTCCTGATGGATCCAGTTTACGTGCTATTTTTATCATATCTAGAGCAATATCAATGCCTTTAGCCTCGTAATTGTGACTTTTTAGAAAACGGGTTGATCTTCCCGTACCACATCCAAAGTCGAGTGCATTGATCCCTGTTGTGTGCTTAGAAAAAATTGATGGGAGGTCGCGATAGGCGAGATAATACGTGTCGTGAAATTCAAGTTTAGCGTACGACTCGGCACGAACTGTGTCCTGGTATGCATTAAATAGTTCCATTTTTAGTTTTTTATTTGATAATGATTAAGCTTTACTGTTTTTATAGAGTGCTTTTAACGCTATACCAAGGAGTTGAATTCCCTGCGTAATTTCATTCTCGTCTCTATTGGCTATTGAAATTCTAAAGTGCTTTCCATTCGATTCATTGTTATAGAAAAGTTTTCCGGATGATACCGCTACCTTGTTGTTTAATAGGTATTCAATAATTTCATCTTCACTTTTATCAATGTTTTTCAGCTCGAACCATAAGGTAAAGCCTCCGCTGGGTTTTGTAAAGACGATATGTTCGAGTGGAAGATATTCTTTTATAGCTTTGATTGTAAGCTCCATACGCTTTCTGTAAACCCGATGCGTACGCTTGATGTGCATATCATAATGACCTGATCTGCAAAATGAATAGAGTGCTGCCTGGTCAAGCGTATTGCCTGATATAGCTGCAGATCTCATTAATGGTATTATTTTAGAAATACACTCTTTTGCTGCCGCTATCCAACCAATCCTTAATCCGGGGAATAATATTTTGGAAAAAGTGCCCAAATAGATCACCATTCCATTTTTATCCATTGATTTAATTGGTAAAGCCACTTTACCAAAATACTTCAACTCTTCCTGAAAACCATCTTCTACCAGCAATACGCTATATTGTTCGCATAAAGCGAGCAATCGCTCCCTATGAGCCTGACTCGTGGTGATTCCTGTCGGATTGTGGAAATTGGGAATCGTATAAATGAAAGCAATCTTTCGTGTTTGGAGTATTGCTTCTAATTCATCTAGATCCATTCCATCTTCTTTAACAGAAATGCCAATTGTTTTCGCACCATAATAATTAAATAAGGGAATGGCTGAAGAGTAAGTAGGACTTTCGATAACTACTTCTGAATCCTCTGTAACCAGGAGTTTTAAAACAAGCTCTATGCCATTCTGTGTGCCGTGTGTGATCAGTATCTGTTCAGCAGAAATATTGATGCAATGTCTCTGCATCTGTTCGGCAATGAATTCACGAAGCGGTTTGTATCCTTGTGGGTCGCCATATTGCAAAAGAGAAGCGCCCTCTTTTGCCAACACATTGTTTAATGACTTTCTGAATTCTGAAACCGGCGATAAACGAGCATCGGGTGAGAGTGGAATAAAATTGATGATACCCTTTTCTATTTGCATCCAGGGGTTCGTTGTTTTATGGGCGATTATTTTTTTTGCACGAACTGAAGTTCTCTCTTCCCAGTCAATTATGCTCTCTTTCTTCTCAATCACAGGTCGTGCCAGCTCCGTACGCTTTCTGATAAAAGAATATGAACCCTGGCGACTTTCTATATATCCCAATCCCCACAACTCTTCGTAAGCTTTTGTTATTGTCGTTCTGTTTACACCTAACTTCTCCGAAAAGATACGAGAAGAAGGAAGTTTATCGCCCGCTTTTAAAACGCCGCTGTCAATCATTTCCTTAATTTGATTGAAAACTTGTTTATAAATGGGTTCTTTACTTTGATTATTAATAGAAAGGAGGAGCATAACACGTTGTATCTTTAATTGACGAGGCAAAAATATGTCAAAACATGTCACCCTGCAACAGCCAATTTGTAGATAAATTGAACAGTCCAATACATTGGATTAAAAAAGAACAAAGTCATTTATGACTCCATGATGATCGAATGAAGAACGTGCAATGATAGATTGATGATATACCCTCACTATAAATTTTCAAGAAATTCAATATAACTACGCAAGAGGTTCAATGGGTATTCTGCGAACCGATTGTACCACTTGCGTACCCGCCGTAAACCCGGAGCATACATAGCGTGAGGCTATCTTATCTCCCTTTCATCGCTAAGTTTTATCTTCCTTTTCTCTCCAGATCCATTCTATTAAGGATCTGTCATCAACAAGGGGTTTCAACCTGTTAAAAGGTAAGGATAATTAGGGGATAACCGGGGTAATATTACCCTATTACTTTACTCACCAGTATATTCAATAAAGCCTCAGTCCAGAGGCGTTACATAGCTACTCCGTCTCCAGGAGTCGGAGTAGGTACGGAGCACCTATGGACTGGATAGAGAGTGGGTATAGAGGTTATGGTAGTTATAGGGTAATATTACCCCAGTTAAAGGGTAATATTCCTTAAGTCAGACCCTCTTTTGGGATTAGAAAAAACGGCGTTGTTTGTTACTGAAATTAGTATACACTTTTAAGAAGCATTACTAGAAAAAGTATACACATTTTGTAAACCAACTGAACACTTTTTTCATGACTTTACATCAACAAAAAGATTAGTAACAATAAGGCCTCAATTTAGAGTTTACAAATGTTCGAACAGACTTTTAAGAATATTGACGATATCCTGCACAAGGATGCCGGTTGTAGTAGTGAATTGGATTATGTGGAACAGACCTCATGGGTGTTGTTCTTAAAGTATCTGGACGATCTGGAAAAAGACAGAAAAACAGCAGCCGAACTTACGGGCAAGGCTTATCAGTATATTATTGCGCCTGAATATCAGTGGTCGTTTTGGGCAATGCCAAAAGATGAAGAAGGCAAACTCGACCATCATAAAGAGATGACGGGTGACGACCTAAAGGATTTTGTCGACCTGAAACTGTTTCCTTACCTCAAACGATTTAAAGCAGATGCCGAAAGTGCCGATACCATTGAATATAAAATTGGAGAGATCTTTAGCGAGCTGAAGAATAAGGTGCAGAGCGGTTACAATCTGCGCGAAGTGATCAATCGCATTGATGAACTTCGGTTTCGGACACATAAAGAGAAGCATGAAATGAGTCATTTGTACGAATCGAAGATTCAGAACATGGGCAATGCCGGTCGCAACGGGGGCGAGTATTACACACCACGGCCGTTGATTAAAACCATTGTAAAAGTGGTGGCTCCAACCATTGGAGATAAGATTTACGACGGAGCTGTTGGCAGTGCCGGCTTCTTGTGCGAGGCCTTCGAATACCTGAAAACCAGTAAAGGGAAACAAGAAAATCTCACTTCTAAAGATATTGAAACTCTGCAGAAAAAGAGCTTCTACGGAAAAGAGAAGAAATCGTTGGCCTACATCATTGGTACCATGAATATGATTTTTCATGGTGTGGAGGCTCCCAATATTATTCATACCAATACACTATCCGAGAACCTTGCCGATATACAGGAAAAAGACCGTTACGATGTAGTGTTAGCCAATCCTCCTTTTGGAGGTAAAGAACGTGCGGAGGTACAGCAGAACTTCAATATCAAAACGGGAGAAACAGCTTTTCTCTTTTTACAGCACTTCATTAAAATCCTCAAAGCCGGTGGTAGAGCCGGTGTGGTGATCAAGAACACCTTTTTGAGCAATACCGATAATGCCTCTGTCAGTTTGCGTAAACTACTGATCGAAGACTGCAACCTGCATACCGTATTAGATTTACCCGGTGGAACGTTTACCGGTGCCGGGGTAAAAACGGTGGTACTCTTTTTTGAAAAGGGTGCCCCAACACGCAAAGTATGGTATTACCAGTTGAATTTAGATCGGAATTTAGGCAAAACAAACTCACTCAATGAAGCTGATCTGAATGAGTTTGTGACGTTGCAAAAGAGCTTTGCAGATAGCGAAAACTCGTGGTCTGTTGATGTAAAAACCATTGACCAAACCACCTTCGACCTGAGTGCAAAGAATCCATTTAAGAAAGAAGAAGCAACACTTCGCCAGCCACAAGAGATACTGGCTGAGATGAAGGCTTTGGACGAAGAGAGTGCTGAGATTTTAAACTCAATTTTGGGACTGCTATGAAACTTCAACACGCTCAGTTACCACAAGGGTGGAACATAAAAAAGTTGAAAGAGGTCTGTGCGAATATTACAGATGGTACTCATCAAACGCCTACTTATTTCGGGGATGGATTTATCTTTTTATCTTCAAAAAATGTCACTAGTGGTAAAATAAATTGGGACGAAATAAAGTATATAGATACTAAGCAACATCTAGAAATGCATAAAAGAGTTGCGCCACGTTTAAATGATATTTTGTTAGCAAAAAATGGCACAACTGGAGTAGCGGCAATAGTAGATAGAGACGTGACTTTTGATATATATGTAAGCCTTGCCTTATTAAGAGTATTAGATAGCGTATTGCCTTCATTTATGCTCTATTTTATCAATTCACCCTTAGCAAAGAAGCAATTTAATAAAAGATTGAAAGGAATTGGTGTCCCAAATCTACACTTAAACGAGATTAGAGAAGTAAGTATTCCTTTTCCTAAATCAATATCTCAGCAACAACGCATTGTATCCATTTTAGATGAAACCTTTGCTTCAATAGCAAAAGCAAAAGCCAATGCCGAACAAAACCTCAAAAACGCTAAAGAACTTTTTGAAAGTTATTTACAAAGTGTGTTTGCAAATAAGGGTAAGGATTGGGAAGAGAAAACACTTAAAAATATCGGTGTTACTCAAACTGGAACAACTCCAAAAACAGATGTAAAAGAAAATTTTGGAGATTATATTCCTTTTATAAAACCAGCAGACATTGATAAATCTGGGGATGGGAATATTAGATATGATAATGAAGGATTAAGTGAACAAGGATTGAAAAATGGAAGAAAAATGGAAGAAGGTTCAATATTGATGGTTTGTATAGGTGCTTCAATCGGTAAAGTAGGATTTGTTAATCGTAAAGTTTCTTGCAATCAACAAATAAACTCTTTGACCGTTAAAAATGAATTTTGTTCTAAGTTCTTTTATTATGCATTAAGCACTAAAAGTTTTTTTGAACAGGTAATGCAAAATGCAGCACAAGCAACTTTACCTATTATAAATAAAAGTAAATGGGAAGCTCTAAGTGTGAGCTATCCAAAGTCTTTAACCGTCCAAAAATCCATAGTCCAGAAGCTCGATGCCTTATCCACCGAAACCAAAAAACTAGAATCCATTTACCAACAAAAAATAACTGATTTAGAAGAACTAAAAAAGAGCATCTTACAAAAAGCATTTAATGGCGAATTGACAACCTAACCATTTTAATATGAACGAAGACGAAACCAGAGCTGAACGAATAGACCCGATGCTGAAAGAATGCGGTTGGGGCGTTGTGGAAGGATCTAAAGTTTTCAGAAACCATCCCATAACGGCAGGAAGAATACAACCGGGAGGAAAACGTGGTGCACTGCTCCGTGCCGATTATGTATTATCCTATAAAGGCGTTAAGTTAGCCGTTATTGAAGCCAAAAGTGATGTTCTGGGAGTAGGCGAGGGAGTGGCACAAGCAAAACAGTATGCCGAAAAGCTGAAATTGGAAACTACCTATTCCACCAATGGCATAGAGATTTACAGCATCTGCATGAAGACAGGTGCAGAGAGTCTGGTCGATCGTTACCTCACACCCGATGAGTTATGGACCAAAACATTTCCTTCGACAGGAACCATTGAAAGTAATGAACAAAATAGTTGGTGGGAGAAACTAACCGCCATTCCATTTGAGAGTAAAGGCGGCAACTGGAAGATTAGATTCTATCAGGAGATTGCTGTTAATAAAACATTAGAAGCCATTGCAAAGGGCAAATCAAAGATCCTGTTAACCCTTGCAACCGGAACTGGCAAAACATCAATCGCTTTTCAGATTGTATGGAAACTGTTTCAGGCTCGCTGGAACCTGAAACGAGATGGGAATCGCAGACCCCGTATCCTGTTTCTGGCCGACCGTAATAATTTAGCCGATCAGGCCTTCAATGAGTTTTCTGCATTTCCTGATGATGCATTGATCAGAATTAAACCGGATGAAATTAGTAAATCGGGTAAAGTCCCTACCAATGGAAGTGTTTTCTTTACCATCTTCCAAACCTTTATGAGTGGAACCGATAAGGAAGGTAAACCTGCTCCTTATTTCGGAGAGTACCCTACAGATTTCTTTGATTTTATCATCATTGATGAATGCCATAGGGGAGGAGCGAATGATGAGAGTAACTGGAGAGCGATACTGGATTATTTTTCGCCAGCCGTACAGTTGGGTTTAACCGCCACCCCGAAACGCAAAGACAATGTAGATACCTACAAATATTTTGGCGAGCCGGTGTATATCTATTCACTCAAAGAGGGCATCAATGATGGTTTCTTAACGCCATTCAAAATCAAACGGATTAAAACGACTATCGACGATTACATCTATACTGCCGATGATCAGGTGATAGAGGGTGAGGTTGAAGAGGGGAAACTATACATAGAACCCGATTTCAATAGAATCATCGAGATTAAAGCCAGAGAAGCAAAGCGCGTAAAGATTTATATGGACGATGCCAATCAAAAAGAGAAGGCCATTGTCTTTTGCGCTACACAAGACCATGCCATGGCCATACGTGACTTGATTAATCAGGTGAAGCATTCGAAAGATCCCAACTACTGTGTTCGGGTGACGGCCAATGATGGGAAGATAGGGGATGAGTATTTAAAGACTTTTCGGGATAATGAGAAGACAATCCCAACTATTTTAACGACCTCGCAAAAGCTCTCGACCGGTGTAGATGCAAGAAATATCAGAAACATTGTTTTGCTTCGTCCGATAAACTCGATCATTGAGTTTAAACAGATTGTGGGAAGAGGTACGCGCCTTTTTGATGGCAAGGAGTTTTTTACCATCTATGATTATGTGGATGCGTATCATAACTTTCTTGATCCGGAATGGGATGGCGAGCCTTTGGAGCCTGAAGAACCAATAGAACAAAAGCCACCCAAACCATATACACCACCTGAAAACGAAGAACCGGATGGCGATACTGGTTCTGAAGAGCCCTTACCCAAAAGAATTATTAAGGTCAAGCTAAGCGATGGGAAGGAGCGTGAAATACAACACATGATTTCTACCTCGTTCTGGAGTGCTGATGGGAAACCCATTTCGGCGCAAGAGTTTATGGAGAATCTGTTTGGCAAACTCCCAGAGCTGTTTAAGAATGAAGAAGAGTTGCGGTTGCTCTGGAGTAATCCGTTAACCCGGAAAGCTCTGC
>Ga0224522_1000513_pt1 | contig 12585 bp, 13 predicted proteins | sample CFST25metaG_FD_182733 | JGI IMG/M metagenome (GOLD analysis project Ga0224522, IMG submission 182733) | Peat soil microbial communities from Stordalen Mire, Sweden - C.F.S.T25 | ecosystem: Environmental > Terrestrial > Soil > Wetlands > Peat | place: Sweden: Norrbotten County, Stordalen Mire...
AACCGATTTTAAATAATCCGACGGTTTTCGATAATGCCGATTACGTCTGGACCGAGTCAACTTATGGCGACCGGGAATTGGATTCACCCTTAGCGATGTATCCCGACCTCATCGACGTGATTAACTCCACGGTAGCGGCCGGCGGTAATATTGTTATCCCCAGTTTTGCGCTGGAAAGGTCGCAGGACCTGCTTTATTATCTGAGCCTGGCGCTTACCGCCAATAAAATTAAGCCGATTCAGGTGCTGCTGGATAGCCCGATGGCCGTGAACATTACCAATATCTTCTGCAAACATATGGACCTTTTCGACGACGATATGCAGGCGCTGCTCAAAGCAGGGAAATCACCTTTCTCATTTGCCGGTTTAAAATGTATGACGTCCATTGAAGATTCTAAATCAATCAATAATATCAAAGAGCCGTCCATCATCATTTCCGGCGCGGGGATGTGCAACGGCGGTAGAATTAAATATCATCTGATCCAGAATATCACCCGGCCGGAAAGCACAATATTATTTGTGGGTTATCAGGCGGTGGATACACTGGGACGTCAAATCACCGACGGTGCTGCGGAAGTCAGAATCCTCGGACAGAAATATCCGGTTAAAGCTAAAATCGTAAAACTCAACGGGTTCTCATCGCACGCGGATAAAAATGAATTACTGGGCTGGATATCCGGTTTGAAGCGGCCGCCGCGTCAGGTTTTTGTGGTACATGGTGAAGAAAGCTCCGCGAATGCTTATGCCGAGACGATCAGGCAGAGTAAAGGCTGGAAAGTCAGCGTGCCCAAATATCTGGAAGAATTCAACCTGGACTAAAGGCTCGCGCCGTTGTTGTGGCCCAAAGCTTTTTGGCCGGCGACTTCCTGCTTGATGTACCACTGCTGCACCGTTTCCACCACGCTGGTCGGGGTATCGCATACGCGCAGTAAATTGAAATCGTCTACAGCGATATAATTTCTTGCCGCGACGGTGGAGTGCAGCCAATCGATAAACCCCTGCCAGAATTTGCTGTCATAAAGAATCACCGGAAATGGTTTTATTTTATGGGTCTGGATCAAGGTTAAAACTTCGGTCAGTTCGTCCATCGTGCCCAGACCGCCCGGCATGATTATAAAGGCAGTAGCATATTTTACCAGCATTACCTTGCGTACAAAAAAGTGTTTGAAAGTAATGACTTTCGTGGCATAAGCATTACAGGACTGTTCCACCGGTAATTCAATGTTCAATCCGACGGATTTGGCACCGGCTTCGGCGGCGCCTCTGTTGGCGGCTTCCATAATGCCGGGGCCGCCGCCGGTGATAATGGAGAAACCCAGTTCCCCCAAACGGCGGGAAATTTCGACGGTTTGGGTATAAAGGTCATCATTTGGTTTAATTCTGGCGGAACCATAAATCGTGACGGCAGGTTCGACACCGGACAGACCGTCAAAACCTTCCACCATTTCGCCCATAATGCGGAAAAGGCGCCACGATTCCTCTTTCGCCATATCATTGATTTCATATCCGTTTGCCATAATTTCCCTCCAGGTCAAGTATCTTGATATTATCACATGTCACGAGCAATTTGATATTAAAAAGACAAAAAGATTTTAATCAGATTTTTTCATTTAAGTGTTAAAAAACTGAGCAAGCTAATTTCTGAAAAAGTTAAGGCTCTTACAGCGTCACAATCCAGCCGTACTTATCCGGTTTCTCCCCATACTGCACGGCGGTGACTTCATCGTAGAACTTCTGCGAAAGCGCCCCGATTTTGCCCCCGTTGATTTTAATCAGCTTGTCCAGGTGCTGGATTTCGCCGACCGGGGAAATAACGGCCGCCGTGCCGGTGCCGAAGACTTCGTTCAGGTTGCCGTTTTGGGCCGCGGCGAAGACTTCGTCGATGGTGATGCGCCGTTCATTGACTTTGATGCCGGCCTCGCGGGCGATGCGCAAGACGCTATCGCGGGTGGTGCCTTCCAGTATCGTGCCGTCGAGCGGCGGCGTGACTATTTCGTTATTAATCACGAAGCAGATATTCATCGTACCGACTTCTTCGATGTATTTATGTTCGGCGGCATCAAGCCATAGCACCTGGGTGAAACCTTTCTTATGTGCCTCGTTGCCGGGTAACAGGCTGGCCGCGTAGTTGGCCGGGGTTTTAGCGCCGCCCAATCCGCCCTTGGCTGCCCGCACGTATTCAGCTTCTGTTATCAAACGTACCGGATTCAGCCCTTCTTTGTAATAAGCGGCCACCGGCGAAAGGATAATCATGAAGCGGTAATTATTGGAGACGCGCACGCCGATGTAACTGTCGGTGGCGAAAATAAACGGGCGGATATACAGAGAATAACCTTTCTGGTGCGGGACCCAGGCCTGATCCAGCTTCAGTAATTCGACCATCGAATTGAAGAATAAATCATAGTCCATTTCGGGGATACAGAGGCGCCGGGCCGACCGGTTCATCCGCTCGTGGTATTTCTGCGGGCGGAATATATTGATTTTGCCCTGTTTGGTATAGAATGCTTTCAAACCCTCGAAGATGACCTGGCCGTAATGGATGGCGCAGATTGAAGGCGGGAAACAGATATCACCGAAAGGCATGATTTGCGGTGTTTGCCACTTGCCATCGGTGTAATCGATAATCAGCATGTGGTCCGAGAAAACCTCGCCGAAATTGAGGTTTTTCATATCCACTTCGTTGACCCGGCTCTTTTTTACTTTGGTGATATTTATCTTCACAATCGTCTGCTCCATTCGAAAGTACTTAAAAAATATTATAGCACTATCGATAAATCGCAGGTTAACGCTAATTAAAAGGCAATTCAAACTTTTTCATTTTGGCCACTCAGGTATTATGGGTTTGCAAACGCATTGGAGAAAAAGGCATTTACTTTTTGGACATACTGCGCCGGGTCTGTTTTGTAGCCCTCGCTGTGCAAAGCGCCGGGAACTTCCCAGATTTCATCGGCGGGGTTTTTCGCCGTCTGAAACAACCGATTTGTTTCTTGCGTGGTAGTCAGGTCGTCGTTTTGCTCGTGGATGAAAAATACCGGGCAGGTAATATTCGGAACTGCTTTAATCGGGTCTTCCGGTACCGCGCCGTAAAACAATTTCACGGTTAGCCTTAATCCGGGAATAAATGAGTCCACCAGGAATGCAGGGATGCCTCTGATGGTCGCCTGTCGGGTTACCATGCTGTCCGCAGTCGCGAAACAGCCGTCCAGTACTATGGCTCCGATGTTTTCCTGACTCGCAAAAATCGCGGTAGTGGCGGCTCCGGAACAAAACCCGATAATGCCGATGTGCGCAACCCCGCCGCGTGTTTTGAGGAAATCGATAGCGCCGCCGATATCGTTTTCGTTGGTTAAAATGTTCAGGCCTTTGCCCTGCGATTCACCGCGGCCGCGCAGGTCAAATAAAAGGACGTTATAACCATCCGCTACCAGGCTTTTGGTCAGGTCTAATGTGTCGACAACGTTATCGATACGGGTTTGAAATCCGCCGTGGACGATCAGAATCGTTTTGTCACCCTGTCCCTGCAGATACCAGCCTTTCAGGAGGATATTACTTTCATTCCGGGCAGGGAAAGAAACGTTAGTGTACGCGAGTCCGACGGCAGACGGGGAGCCCTCTACCGGCAGACGGGGGATGCGCATCACCAGCATTGCGCCAATCATAGATAACGTGGAATAGAGGACGATAAGACCTAAAATAAACCTGACTGCAATCTTAACAAAACGCCGCATAATTCACTTTGTATGATTAATTAGAGTTATGTGCAAATTCTAACATGCTATTAGATAATCTACAACCACCGCCAGTAAGAAAATGACCAGGATTCAAGTAAAACAGAAAAAGCAAAATTCCAAATACCAAAATACAAATAAAATTGAAATTTCCAATAATGAAAAAGGGGTCTGGATTCCTGTACATTCCCTCCGTTCAATATACATTCACTTCGGCCAGGACTTGCGCTTTGCTACGGGCTTCTGCGTTCGCTGGAAAGACAGGCTGATTTTGGAAACTGGATCCCGTTTTTCAACGGGATGGAGATTGGGGATTGGGTTCGCCTGAGGCGGAATTAAAAGAGATTGAGCGTTGGAATACCTTACAATATTGATAAAATCACAAAGTTAGTAATAGAATAAGGTAAACAGGTTTTATTAAGGGGCAATATGTCTGCGGCAAATATATTTTTTATTGTGCTGTTTGGGATTCTGTTTTTAACAGGATTGTTGTTAATAATATATTCAAAACTATTTATTACCTGGTTATTTGACTTCTCAACCCGCAATGTCAAAGGACCGCAGGACGCTCCCTATACGGAAAGGGAACGCCGGGCGAACCTGTGGATTCTCCGGGCGCTAGGGTTGATGCTGGTAGTTGGCGGTATTTTAGCCTTAGTTGACTTTTTTTCGCACCTGCACAGGTAGAAGAAACGAAGAGAGCCTGATGTGTTGTGGCCACTTCCCCTCACAAACTATTGCATCGCAGATTCTCAATCTAGTATAATATGCCGAAAGATGTTTGTTTTTTTAACATGGTTTTAACACTTTGTTAACATTTCCGGTGTAAAATTTATCGCAGATAGTTTAAGAATTCGTTTTTGGACGGGATTAGCTGGGGCCATGGTTATTAAATATTCAGCAGCCAAAATATGAGAAAATCGGATGTAAAATCCCGGTTGTTTTTTCGCTTTTCATTCATTTTCTGCATGTTCTTTTCTATCTTTTCTTTAACCCTTCTCACCGGCTGCGGCAGAAACGCCGACAGCGTGGTTATTGCCGGTTCGACGTCAGTCCAGCCATTCGCGGAAGTCCTGGCCCAGGATTACATGGCCTCGCATCCCGGTGTTTCGATTGACATTCAGGGGGGCGGTTCGGCGGCCGGCATCATGGCAACACAGTCCGGAACCACCGATATCGGGATGTCTTCACGAAACTTACAGGGCAGCGAAACCAGCCTTTGGAGCATCGAAATCGCGCGTGACGGGATTGCGATTATCATCAATCCTAAAAATCCGATTACCGACCTGACTTTGCAGCAGGTCGCGGATATTTATGACGGCAAAACTACCAACTGGGACCAAATCGGCGGTAAAAAAGGGGAGATTGATGTCTTCACCCGTGAAGACGGTTCGGGGACGCGTTCTTCTTTCGAAAGCCTGGTGATGGGCAAAAATCAGATTATGGCCCGGGCGATGGTGGAAAATTCCAACGGCGCCATCCGGCAACTGGTGGCCGACGACCCTGCAGCGATCGGTTATATTTCCCTCGGACTGGTAGACACTACGGTGAAAGCATTGGATTTAGGTGGCATCGTGCCGTCCCGCGCACATGTGGTCGACGGCACTTATAACCTGTCCCGGCCGTTTTTGTTTTTATGCCTTAAAGCACCTACCGGTTTGGTAAAGGATTTTATCGATTTTACGATGTCGGCACAAGGTCAGAAAATATTATACGACCAGGGGCTGATCACGACGGGGACTAACCCATGAAAATGAAAAACTTCGGTGAAAGGATACCGCAAAGTTTATTTTTCATCATCGCGTTATCCGCGCTGACGGTGCTGGCGCTGATTACCATTTTTATTTTTATCGAAGGCGTGCCGCTGATTGCTAAAGTGGGGTTTTTCAAATTTATTTTCGGTATGAAATGGGCGCCCAGTCAGGGCTTTTACGGCATTTTCCCGATGATTGTCGGTACTATCTCGGTGACGCTCGGTGCGATAATTTTGGGCGTGCCGGTGGCGCTGTGCTGTGCGATTTTCCTGGCGGAGTTCGCGCCGCGCTGGTTGAGCGATATCGTTCGGCCGGCGATTCAGCTGCTGGCCGGCATCCCCTCGGTGGTGTACGGCTTCTGGGGATTGATATTCATCGTGCCGTTAATCAGGAATTACCTGGGCGGGCCGGGTTTAAGCATCCTGGCCGGTTCGATAATTCTTGCGATTATGATTTTGCCCACCGTTATCAGCATCTCCGAAGTTTCGCTGCTGGCGCTTTCGCCGCTGCTGAAAGAAGGCGCATTTGCCCTGGGAGCAACGCACTGGCAGACTATCCGCTCGGTGCTGGTACCGGCGGCCAAGTCAGGGATACTGGCGAGTATTATCCTGGGCGTAGGCCGGGCGGTGGGGGAAACGATGGCGGTGATCATGGTGCTGGGAAACGCAGTCGCTTTACCCAATTCGATTTTATCGCCGGTACGGACGCTGACAACGAATATCGGCATCGAAATGGGTTATGCCTCCGGCGAACACCAGCAGGCCCTGTTTGCCACCGGAATTGTCCTATTAGTTATCATTATGATTTTGAATTCTTTGGCGCAGTACTCAATCAGAAGGAAATAAATGGGTATCAGAGTAAATCCGAGGACAACACAGAGAATCGCCAAGGCCGTCATCTGGTCGGCGGCGATATTGGTGCTGCTGCTTTTGTTTACCATTATCATTTATATATTATCCAAAGGCATCCCGCATATTACCTGGCAATTCCTGACTGAAATTCCCAGCGACATGGGGAAATCCGGAGGCATCCTATCAGCCATTGTCGGTACGCTGGCGGTGACGTTAGTGGCAATTGTTGTGGCAACCCCGCTGGGCGTGGGCACGGCTTTCTACCTGACGGAATACACCCGGGAAAGCGGCGTGACTAAAATCATCCGTTTCAGCGCCGAATCGTTGGCGGGTATTCCCTCGATCGTCTACGGCCTGTTTGGCTTTATTTTCTTTGTCACTTATCTGAAACTGGGTTGGTCCATCCTTTCCGGCGGCCTGACGCTGGCGGTGATGATTTTACCGACGATTATCCGGACTTCGGAAGAGGCGATACGCACCGTACCGCCGATGTACCGAGAGGTCAGTTTCTCGTTGGGCGGAACAAAGTGGCAGACCATGACCAAGGTGTTGATTCCATCGGCGCTGCCCGGTATTGCCACCGGCATTATCCTGGGTATCGGGCGCTGCGTGGCGGAGACGGCCGCAATAATATTAACCGCCGGTTCGGCATTACAAATGCCGACATCTTTGTTCTCGCCGGCCCGCACGTTGGCGGTGCACTTCTACATCCTGGCCAGCGAGGGCATTTCACTGGAGAATGCTTACGCCACCGCCGCCATCCTGATTATCCTCATTTTACTGATTAATATCGGGGCAAATTTGCTGGTAAACCGGTTTGTGGCGAAAAGGCGCTGAAGAAGACGATGAGCGAACAGGTAAAAATAGCTATCCATAATCTAAACTTTTTCTACAAAAAGAACGAAGTCATCAAGACTTTGAATTTAGATGTCAGAGAGAATGAGATATTATCTGTCTTCGGCCCGGCTAACAGCGGCACGACTACTTTGTTGCGCGCTCTCAACCGGATGAGTGACTTGACCCCCGGAGCGCGCATGGAAGGGGAGATTTTGCTCGACGGTAAAAATATTCGTGAGCCAAGTGTCAACATTTCTGAATTACGCCGCAAGGTCAGTATGGTCTTCGAAGTCCCCACGCCCCTGCCGATGTCCATCTTCGATAATGTAGCATACGGTCCGCGGTTAAGCGGCGTTAAAAACAGGTTAGCGCTGGAAGAGACAGTGGAAGAGTCCCTGCAAATGGCGGTGCTCTGGGATGAGGTTAAAGACAGGCTGCATAATTCCGCGATGAGGCTTTCCGGTGGTCAGCAGCAGCGTTTATGCCTGGCCCGCATTTTAGCTTTACATCCTGAAGTCATTTTACTGGACCGGCCTTGCTCCGGACTTGACCCGGTCTCCACCTCGAAAATTGAAGAATCGCTGCGGCATTTGAAAGAAAAATTTACCATTGTCATCGTCCCGCATAATGTGCAGCAGGCAGGGCGCGTCTCGGACCGGGCCGCGTTTTTACTGATGGGCGACCTGATAGAGGTTGGACTCACAGTTGAGGTTTTCGCCAATCCGAAAGACAAGCGCACCAGCGATTATATTACGGGGAGATTCGGCTAGACATGAAAACAGGATTTGTGCTGAACGAGAACGTCCGAGCTGAACCTTCCGGAGAGAATATCAAGCTGCGGACAGAAAATACCAGCCTGTACTACGGGAAATTCCAGGCTCTGCGGAACATTACCTTAAGTATAAAGGAACGCTCGATAATGGCCATCATCGGGCCGTCCGGCTGTGGTAAATCATCATTCCTCAGAATCTTCGACAGGATGAATGATTTGATTCCGGGCGCACGGGTGGAAGGGAAAGTAGAAATCGACGGCAACCCGATTTACGGACCAACTGTCGATGTTGTAGCGCTGAGAAAAAAGATCGGGATGGTCTTTCAGAAGCCGAATCCCTTCCCGATGTCCATTTACGATAATATCGCTTTCGGCCCCAGGCAGCATGGAATATTCAGTAAAAGCGACCTCGACAGGATTATTGAAACCAGTCTGCAGCAGTCGGCGCTGTGGGAAGAAGTGAAAGATAAGCTCGGTCAGCCGGCGATGGGATTATCCGGCGGGCAGCAGCAAAGAATGTGCATCGCCCGGGTGCTGGCCGTCGAACCGGAAGTAATTTTAATGGATGAACCATGCAGTGCGCTCGACCCTGCCGCCACGCTCCGGGTGGAGGACTTAATGCGCACGCTGGCGGAACAGTATACAATTGTTATCGTTACGCATAATATGCAGCAGGCGGCGAGGGTGTCCGATATGGCGGCCTTTTTCATGATGGCGAGCGACCGGGCAGGGGAACTGGTGGAATCCGGCGCCACCGCTCAGATATTTACCAACCCAAAAGACAAACGCACGGAAGATTACATTACCGGATGTTTCGGATAATAAAAAACGGAGGGCTATAGCAATGGAAATCAGGTCGGCTTTTCACAAAAAACTCAGAGAGATTCAGGACGACATTCTGATTATGGGCAGCATGGTCAGCAAAGCGACTTTGCTGGCGATTGAAGCACTGCAGAAGCGTGACCTGGCGCTGGCCAACCAGATTATTGCCGACGATAAGAAAATAAACCGCAAGCGTTTTGATATTGAAGAGAAATGCATCCAGTTGATTGCCACGCAGCAACCGATGGCCAGCGACCTGAGGACGATTGTGTCTGTACTTAACATAATAACAGAGCTCGAACGTATCGGCGATTATGCCGAAGGCAACGCAAAAATAACCATTATGATCGGCAACGAGCCGCCGCTGAAACCGCTGGTAGACATCCCGCGTATGGCCGAAAAAACAGCCGACATGCTGAACCGGAGCCTGACTGCATTTATTAACCACGATGCAGATGCCGCGATTAAAATCAGCGCCGAAGACGATTTTATCGATAATCTTTACGACCAGGTGTTCAGGGAATTACTTACTTTTATGGCGGAAGACCCGAAAACTATTACCAGGGCAACCCGTCTCATTTGGGTGACACACAACCTGGAGCGCAGCGCCGACCGGGTTACCAACATCTGCGAGCGCGTCGTATTTATGGTCACCGGCAAGATGGAAGAAAGCAACACCAGTTCGTCATATTGATTGGTTTGGTTTTGGGTAGGAGAACGCTTGATTTATATGGAAGAGCCTCTGAGGGAAATAGCAGTCTCTTCCGGCGGCGCCCAAATAAAAATCGCGCCGCAACGTGGCGGGCTGGTTACATCTTTTTCGATTGATAATACTGAAATTCTTTATCTGGATAAAGCAACTTTCACAGATTTAACTCAAAACGTGCGCGGCGGGATACCGCTTCTTTTCCCCCATGCCGGCCCGTCCAAAGGCAGCCTTTATCATTTATCCCAACACGGATTTGTCAGAAAAATGCCGTGGAACGTACTCGGACAGGATCGCAATTCAATCACGTTACAATTATTATCGAACGATGAAACGCGAAAGGATTTTCCGTTTGATTTTGAGTTGAAATTAAAAGCGGCAGTCTCAGCCAATACATTAAACCACACTTTCACTATTGTTAATAAGGGCGATAAACCGATGCCCACGGCATATGGGACACATCCGTATTTTCAAATTCCACAAGCGGAAAAACAGAATCTGACCGCCGATATCGAAGGTTTTAATCCCAAAGAAATAGATTGGCGGGGAAGATTTGATCAGTCCTTTACGAATCCGGGTCGCATCCACATACAAATGCCGGGCAAAAAATTAACCTTAGAAAGTGACCCTGATATCTTTAAGGTTGTCAGAATATGGCATCTGGCCGGCAAAGATTTTATCTGCATCGAGCCGTGGACCCGCGACAGTTTTGCAATCGATGACCCGGGGCAATGTCTCTGGGTTGGACCGCGCGAACCGATAAATTTAACCATCTCAATATCGGCTGAAATCAGCAAATAATCAGGGCGGTTTTTCGCTCGTCAGCGGGCGCCGGCCTGTTTTAACTTGCAATCAAATCAGAACAACCCCATTTCGCTAAAAGTTGGTACAATAACATCAAAAAGTGCTAGGATTAAACTATTCCGGTTTCTAATATATATTTGTCCCAGGGGAGGTTATTTATGGCTGTGGATTATAAAGTTGACGGCAGGATTGCGACGATTACATTGAACCGTCCCGAAGCCTACAATTCCATCGATGTTAAAACTTTGAAAGAGCTGCGGGACGCAATGGTTGCTTTCCGTGATAACGATGAGGCCTGGGTCGGTATCCTGACCGGCGCCGGGGAGAAGGCCTTTTGCAGCGGCGCGGATATTGCCGAAATGCTGCCTTTTTTGAAAGATAATGCCCACACTCCCTGGGAAATCCCCGAAACCCCTTTACGCGCGCTGGAATTTTACAAACCGCTGATCGGGGCGATCAACGGGGTTGCCCTCGGCGGCGGACTGGAGATAGCCCTGATTTGTGATATCCGCATTGCGGCGGAACATGCTCGTTTCGGCTGTCCCGAAGTGAACCTGGGGATTATGCCGGGATGGGGCGCGACGCAACGGTTGACGCGGATTATCCCGCGGGCTAAAGCGGCCGAGCTCATTTTTACCGGCAAACCAATCAATGCGCAGGAAGCGTACCGCATCGGTCTGGTGAATGAAGTCGTTCCGAAAACGGAACTAATGGCGCGGGCGCAAAAATGGGCGGAAGACCTCACTCAGGTAGGACCGCTGGCATTAAAAGCGGCTAAAGAAGCGATGATCCGCGGCTACAGCATGCCGCTGGACGAGGGGATTAAACTGGAGAGCGCACTTTTCAGTTATTTACTCGGTACAGAAGATTTCGTGGAAGGGCGGGACGCGTTCCTGAATAAACGAAAACCGCAATTCAAGGCTAAATAAACAATAAATCAGGAGTATGTGTGATGGAAATTAAAAATGTGGGAGTTATCGGCTGCGGTCAAATGGGCGGCGGCATCGTTCAGACAGCGGCCCAGGCCGGCTTTGATGTTAAAGTCAACGAAGTCAACGAGGCTTTTCTCTCCAAAGGTTTGAACACCATTAAATCTAATTTGAGCCGCAATGTCGAAAAGGGCAGAATGACGAAAGACGAAATGGATGCCGTTCTCAACCGGATACACGGCACTACCAATATTACCGATTTCTCCGACCGCGACCTGGTCGTCGAAGCCGTTATTGAGAACATGGAAATGAAGAAAAAGCTCTTCGCGGAGTTGGATAAAATCTGTCATCAGAATGCCATTTTAGCCACGAACACTTCCTGTTTGTCGATTATCGATATGGCGATGACGACTAAAAGAGCCGATAAAGTGCTCGGCATCCACTTTTTCAACCCGGTGCCGGTAATGAAGCTGGTGGAAGTAGTGAAAACAATTGCCACCAGTCCGGAAACCGTTGCAGCTGGTAAGCAGTTCGGGGAAAAATGCGGTAAAAAAGTAGTGATTGCACAGGATAGTCCGGGTTTTATCGTCAACCGTTTGATGATTCCGTTTATCCTGAATGCGATTCAGATGATGGACAGCGGCATTGCCACCAAAGAAGATATCGATGCCGGCTGCAATCTGGGATTGAACCACCCCATGGGCCCTCTGGCATTAGCCGATTTGATCGGACTGGACACGGTTTATTTCATCGCCAATGCGATGTACGCCGAGCTGAAAGACCGGCAATTTGTAGCGCCGACGTTATTGGGTAAGATGGTCACGGCCGGATGGCTGGGCCGCAAGACCGGCAAGGGTTTCTACGATTACAAATAAATCGGCTTGATACGAAGATAAAAGAGAGGGGACTCAATCTGAGTCCCCTCTCTTTTTAAGCAAAGTGCATGGCAGCAATGACTATTGTTCGGTAATCGTGATGGTGTTGATATGAACGTCGGAAGTGGGGGCTGAATTCTCCCCGCCGGAGGACATTTTAGTCGGAATGTTACCTATTTTATCGACGATATCCTGTCCGGCAGTCACTTTCCCGAAGATGGAATAATTCTTGGGTAACCGGCGGCTGTAATCGGCGAGCATGATAAAAAACTGACTGCCGTTGGTGTTGGGGCCGGCGTTGGCCATGGCGATAGTGCCTTTGGTGTAATCCAGTGCTTTTGGGAGTTCATCCGCAAATCTATAGCCCGGGCCGCCGGCGCCGGTGCCGGTCGGGTCGCCACCCTGAATCATAAAACCTTTTACCACACGGTGAAAAACCACGTTATCATAGAACCCATCTTTGGCCAGGAACACGAAATTATTCACGGTTTGCGGCGCCTGTATTGAC
>Ga0224522_1000514_pt1 | contig 12572 bp, 6 predicted proteins | sample CFST25metaG_FD_182733 | JGI IMG/M metagenome (GOLD analysis project Ga0224522, IMG submission 182733) | Peat soil microbial communities from Stordalen Mire, Sweden - C.F.S.T25 | ecosystem: Environmental > Terrestrial > Soil > Wetlands > Peat | place: Sweden: Norrbotten County, Stordalen Mire...
GTTCAGGACTCAATCCCGGTTTTGAATACCCCCAAGCAGTTTTACCGGGATTGCCATGAAACCAAAGCGCAGCAACCCATATCGTATTTGTAGTTTTATCAATCAATACACAGGGATCTCCTATGCCATTTTCTGTTTCTGGTTTTCCGCCCCATTCACCCATATCCATTATCACCTTCATGGGTTGCCAGGTCTTTCCACCATTCAAGCTTCTACTCATTCCAATATTAATATCGCCTTGAAGATCCCCACTACTTAAATATCTATTGTCGTAAACGGCAATTAATGTTCCTTTATTTGTGGTAACCAATCCTGGAATACGATATGTATTGCATTGATCCTGACCTGCAGCACGCAGAATCTTTGCAAATCGAAAAACAGGCAAAGAACTTACCTCAAGTTTATCTGAGGACTTATCTGAATATGAAACTGTAAAATTTTCAAACTTTAGTTTACCAATCAGATCGGCATCTGTTTTAGGAACTATAATTATTTGTAACTGATTATCTCCTGCACTTAAGCTTGAATTCATCTTAATTTCAGAAATTAACTTAGGTTGAATCACATTCCCAATCAGATTCCTATTAAGACTTCCATTAATGAACTGAGTGCAATAAAATTTAATCTCTGCAATATTCTGAACATTGCTTTCCGAAGTAAAAACGCATGAGATATTGCTAATAGCAACAAGATTGCCCGACGAAGGGATTGTTATTCTTATTGAAAGAATTTCAGCCTCATTTTTATCAACAAATATGGGTGTGTTTTTAGCATCTATTGTAATTTGCCTTTTTTGTGGGTCATTTAATGTTGAACCTATGGCCTTTTCTTTCTTACACGAGGTAATTATAATTACAAGAATAATAGATACCCAGATGCTTATACGTTTTACCTTCTTCATGTTATTTGATTGTTTTTTTTAACTCTTTTATTTGATTAAAAATAAAACCGATTGATTTAAGAAAATCACTTTAATTCAAAATTCTTTCATGTTTCATTCAGAATAAAAAATGCTCGTTATTTATGTAAACAAACAATCTGCATTATGTATTACATATTGAAAGGCCAAAAATAAGATATATTTCTCCATTATCAACATTCTAATGAAAAAATAATATTTTTTTCTTTCGTTTTTAAATTTACACTAAGCCCAAACAAAACTACTCTTTAAATTATTTTATTAAGTTACGCAATCCTAGTTATTTAATTTATATTTATTATTACATTGATATTCTGTGCTTTAGAAATACATTCAATACGGTTTAGCTATTTATTACAAAAATATTTCTCCTTTTTCCAAAAAATAATGTAAAACAGATAAAAATGATTGTATATTTGGTGCCGTATTATGTATAACATAATGCCTAATAATTTTAATCAATAACCAATTCTTATTTCAATCATGAAAAAGGTTTACAAACGATTCCGCATCTTACTGCTGCTCTTATTTGTCGTAACACTTAGTAGTGGCACGTATGCACAACGAAAGGTGAGTGGTAAAGTAACCAGCGCAACAGATGGTCTGTCTCTTCCCGGAGTTACAGTTTTAGTAAAAGGGACAACAGTCATTACCGTAACTGATATTAATGGTGCTTTCACTATTAATAATCTACCGAAGAGTGCTTCTACGCTTGTTTTTACCAGCATTGGCTTTGTTTCAGAAACGATTACACTTGATAATCGTACTGAATATGCTATTTCTTTAAAAGAAGATCACAAACTCCTCGACGAGGTAGTTGTGGTAGGGTATGGCAAGCAGTCGCGTGCTTTACTAACCACCTCAGTATCAAAGCTCGACACAAAAACACTTAAAAGTGTTAGTCTTGCAAACCCTGGTCAAGCACTTCAAGGAACCGTTTCTGGACTACGAGTAATTAACACAACAGGACAGCCTGGAGCTTTGCCTAGTATTCTTTTACGTGGGGGGGCATCTATTAATAGTCCGGGATCTCCACTTGTTGTTGTAGATGGTGTTATTCGTTCATTAGGAGACATTAACCCTTCAGATATTGAATCAATTCAAGTATTGAAGGATGCAGCATCAACAGCTATTTATGGAGCTCGTGCTAACAATGGTGTAATCTTAGTTACTACAAACCAAGGAAAAGCCGGTGTATCTGAAGTAACATATTCTGTTAAAACCGGGATGAACCAACGTAGACAGGAATACACTTATTTAGATGCACAAGATTACCTCTATTATAATCGTTTAGGTAACAAATACACCGGAAGAACGCTTCTACAAACAGACCAATCTAATGGTTATGGTACCGCAGGTAGTAATCAGAAAATATTTGATTTAACCAAAATAACCAGTGCTAACCGTTCCCAATTTCAATCATTATTGAGTAATGGGTATAAATGGATGATTGATTCATACAATAATACAGACACCTTAATGTTTAAAGACCATGGTGGTCAGGTTCAATCTGCTGCATTTAATAATAATGTATATACGCAGGATCATTTCTTATCATTTACCGGTGCAAATGATAAAGGGAAATTCTCATCAAGTTTAGGATATTACACAGAAGACGGACTCGTTGTTTCAACAAAGTATCAACGTATAACCGGAACACTTAACGGTTCTTATATGGTGAAAAAGAATCTGGAAGTATTTGGTGGATTAAATTTTTCTGATTCAAAACAACCTCCATTGTGGACTTCAGAGGCGAATCTCTTCTATCGTACAATGAGTTTATGGCCAACCTATAATCCCTGGGATGCGAATGGAAACCCCACTGCTGGAGCCGGTTCAGCAGATGGAAATCCGCTTTATTGGATCAGCAAACTCATTAAAAGGAATGATACTCGGCGTTCTACCTACAATATAGGTGCAAAATGGGAATTATTACCTTCACTTTTCTTGAAAGCTACCGCCAATGTATATTACTATGACTATACTGCCGAAGACTTCAACAAACAGTATCAAGCGCAGACATCTGCAAATCCAACTACTGACCGTGTAGCAGATGCCGAATATGCTACCACTTTAACGCAACAGCATAATATTACGCTCGATTATAAAAAGAGCTTTGGTAAGCATAACTTAAGCTTTTTAGTCGGTGGTGAATATTATGATAGTTATGCATTCGACTTCTATTCTTCGGGAGATAAAGCACCAACAGATGATATTCAAACATTAAATGCTATTACAGAGAAACTGTCCATAACTTCAACAAAAACAGAGTCAAAAATAGTTTCAGGTTTTGGTCGTTTTAACTACGATTTCGATGGAAAGTACCTTTTTACTGCTGTAACACGTTATGATGGGATCTCGAAATTAGCTTCAAAAAATCAATGGGGCTTTTTCCCAGGTATTTCTTTTGGTTGGAATGCACATCAGGAAGAGTTTTTCAAAAATTCCTTCTTAAATGATTATGTTACCACATTAAAGCCAAGAATCAGTTACGGAGTAAATGGTAATGTTTCAGGTGTGGGCGATTACGAAGTACAAGGTGGATATGGAACACAAACATTATATAATGGTAAGCTGGGATTTTTAAATACAGGACTTGTAAATAACGATCTTAAGTGGGAAAAGAGCACCTCTTTTGAAGCCGGTCTGGATTTAGGTCTTTTGAAAAATAAAGTAACCTTAGTTCTCGACTATTTCAATCGTACTACCAGTGATTTATTAACTTATTTAGCTTTACCCGGCTATACTGGATTCGATCAATTCAGAACTAATTTAGGATCATTAAGAAATACAGGTTATGAAATTGAAGCAAATATAAACGTCTTAAAACTTAAAAATGGATTAACATGGGATGTTAGTATCAATGCATCAACTGTTAAGAATAAAATCGTAAAACTGCCTTACAACGGTGTTGCAAATAATAGACAAGGTGGAATGCAAGTCTATGATCCATCATCTAAACAAGTTATTTGGGTAGGTGGCTATCAAGAAGGTGGTACACTTGGCGATGTTTATGCTTATCAACAAGAACGTATTTTGAAAGATCAAAATGATGTAAATAACACTGTTGGTAAACGTTATGATAAGATTGCAGAATTATTAGGACCAACACTCTGGAATGATCCTACTGTTTCAAAAACAGGAAGAAAACAGATTGAACCAGGTGATGTTTTATGGGCAGACCTAGATCATAACGATACAATTGACTCTCGTGACCGTGTTAAGGTTGGTAATGTTAATCCAAAATGGACTGGTGGTTTCTCATCAACTTTAGCTTACAAAGGGTTCTCTTTATTTGCCAGATTTGATTATTCAGTTGGTCAGCTCATTTACAACGATGTTCTCGCCAGAACATACGGACAATATCAGGGAACTTTTAACATGACCGATTTAGTATTACAATCATGGACCCCAACAAATACAAATACTGATTATCCGAAATTCTACTATGCCGATCAATTGGCTAAGAAAAATATAACCCGCGAGAACAATGCAAATGCCAACCTTAATGGAAACAGTTCACTGTTTTATCAAAAGGGAGATTACCTGGCGTTGAGAGAATTAACAATTTCTTACCAGCTTCCTAAATTGTGGATTTCAAAAATACGATTGTCATCAGTACGGATCAATCTAACCGGTCAAAACCTTGCATACTTCACAAAATATAAAGGATCGTCTCCTGAATTAGGTGGCGTTGACAGTGGCCGATATCCATTGCCCAAATCCTTTATCCTTGGATTACAGGTATCATTCTAATGATCGATTTAAAAAAATAAAAAATGAATATCATGAAAAAAATAATCATCCTATTAATAATCGCTGCAAACCTCATCTTTCTGGGAGCGTGCAACAAGATGACACTTGATTTAGCACCCGACAGCAGCATAACTGATGGAAACTTCTGGAAATCTCCTGAACAATTCAACTCCTTTATCATCGGAATCCACAGCAGATTCAGAACACACGCTTACAATTTCTTCGTGATGGGCGAACTCAGAAGCGATATCTATGGTGATTCTCCTTTTGGTGGAGAAGCAACACAGGGTGTTGAACGCTTTTGGTTTAATACCCTCAACTCTGAAAATGTAGGCATTAGCAACTATGGGGGCTTCTATCAAAACATCAATCAGATCAATCTCTTCATTGCTAAAACCCTAACAACAAATGTACTAACAGCTGCCGACAAAAACTATTTTCTGGGTCAGGCTTATGGGTTAAGAGCATTCTATTACTTTCAGATGATGAAAACATGGGGAAAAGTTATCATTCAAACCACTCCAAGTCAGTCTTTCGATCTCAATAACTTAGCAAAAGCTGCATCAAGTACTACCGATGTTATGGCTTTAGTAAAAAAAGATATTGATAGTTCGACCGTTCATTTTTCTACTGACTATACTTTTAAGGAAACCAAATCACTTTGGTCAAAAGCTGCCACACTAATGTTGAAGTCTGAAGCCTACCTCTGGAGTAGCAAACAAATGGGAGGAGGAGCTGCTGATGCGACGATAGCAAAGACCGCATTAACAGAAGTACAGACAAATATTCCGGCCTTAGGTTTGATGACTAATTTTAAAGATGTCTTTGCCTATGCACAGAAGGGAAATAAAGAAATCATCCTTGCAGTAAGAGATCAATTAAATGAATACGATCTTTTTGGAGGTAACTTTGCCAATACATTCTTACCACAAGGTGCATATTTAGGCAACTTCTATGATTCAATAGCTGCCACAAAGATTAATACCTCCGTTGAGAACCTTGCAGGTTTATTAAGGGCTCCGGTTAAGATTAATACTTTCTGGCGTTTTTCAAATGCCGATACCCGTAAATTAGGTACTATTAAAGGTGCATATAATCTTATTGGTGGAAAGTACATATTATCAGGTTGTTATTTATATAAATACCAAGGGGTTAATGATGGAGGCACCAGAAAAATTGTTGATGATTATCCAATCTACAGATATGCAGACCTTTTAATGATGCTGGCTGAAGCAAAGAATATACTAGGAGAAGATCCAACAAATGAGATCAATTTGGTTCGTCAGCGTGCTTATGGTTCAAATTATACTGTTGCAAAATATGGATTTCCTAACCAAACTGGCGATAACTCAATTGCCGATGCCATTTTAAAAGAACGTTTCTTCGAATTTATCGGTGAAGGTAAAAGATGGTATGACCTTTTAAGGTATGGGAAAAGTTATGTTGTAAAGTACACAACCGTAACGCAGGATTATCAATTATTGTGGCCGGTTGATAAAACCACACTCACAAATAATACTTTGCTTACACAAACTCCCGGATATTAAAAAATAACAAGCAGAATCTGCCTCCAAAGTACATTTTACTATTCAACACAGCCGAATCCTAATCTAAGTAAGTTTAGACTTTCAAATGGATGTCAGTGTTGCTGAAGAAAAATCAGTACTTTTGAGGCAGTTCTTTTTTTTTATCTTTTTCAATTCTATTTTTGCTAACTAAAACAATTGTAACATTATCCTTTTTCTCAGTTTAGTTTTTAACTATTTTCAAACTGTTAGAATTGTTTTAAAATGAATCAAAAAAATTGAAACAGCTACAGTAATTATACTTTTCTATGGATACGAATAATGATAAATTCATTCTGCCTGTTATCGATACAAGGAGTTTGGTAGATAAGGTAGAAACTAACTTAATTGAATATTTCATTAGTAAAGACTTAAAGCCCGGTGATCCAATTCCAAAAGAAATTGAACTTGCCGAAGGTATGGGCGTTAGTAGAACCGTTATCAGAGAATCGCTTACCCGTCTGAAAACTGCTGGAATCATTGAATCTAAAAAACATAAAGGTACAGTTATCAAAAGTCCTGACTTTTTTGCCCTTATGCAAAAATCTATGATTCCAAACATATTAAACCATAGCACTTTAAAAGACATTTTCGAATTGCGTCTCATTTTAGAAATAGGAATGGCCGATCTTTTGTATAATCGGATTACCCCTGAAGATATCGAAGAACTTTATGTAATAGTTGGTGATGAACCTGAAGAATCAGATAACATATTATTTGATATAGATCACGAAATAAAGTTTCACGGTAAACTATATGATATAACAGGAAACGAAACCTTAAAAAACTTTCAAACACTTTTACTACCAGTTTTTAATTACGTATATTCCAGTGGATTGATCCACCGACCTGTTTCAAAGAAAAAATATATTTCGCACAAAGGATTGGTTCAGATTCTGGAAAAAGGCAAACCTGATGACTTTAGAGTTGGGATGCGAAAACACCTTGAAAACCATTTTAAAAGAATTCTTGAAAGAACCTTTGATTAATATTGATGAGCTAGTTATTTATTTTCTTTTATAACTAACACTTCTTAATACTGGAGTAATTGAAAGGGGGGAAAGCAGATGTTTTTCAAAGATGAGATTCCATTTATCCTCCTTTCTATAATAGACCTATTTATTTACTTCTTCTTTTTTAAAAATCCCTAACCTTCTTATAGAAAAAAAACTAACTTTGATAGCTGTATACTGAAATCATCAAATGAGATTAGAATGTCTGTATTCACAAATTTGAATATTAAAATATCTATGGATTATACAGCTTCAAGATGAAAAAAACCTTCTCCGATAGAATTCGGTCTCTAAGCATTCTATTACCCATTATTTTATTGGTTTTTACTACAATTGTTGGGTTCCTCCTTTATTCTATTGATATGAAAGGGAAGTTATCTTCTTTTCCGAAACAGTTTAATGCCAATAAATTATCTGAAAACATCTTGATCAGATCATCAGTATATGAGTGGCTTAAACGTGGGGATACTGATATTGCCCAATCTATTCTTGGTGACCAGCAAACAAACAGAGATATTCTGGGTGTCATCATTCTCGATTCAACAAAAAAAATTCTGGTTTCAACAAAACAATCATGGATTCAATTACCAATCACTTCAAAAAACTTTAATCTCTCAAAATCAGCATATTCCCTCCTCGTATTTAATCTTAGCAAATCTTCAAAAAACAATACAAACATCTCTTTTTTCACGCCCGATCATGAGAAGTTAATGATCCTCCTTCCTGTATCTCTTTCTAATAATCAGAAAGGAACAATGGTTTCATGTTACGACTTTAAAGGAGCAGAGAAAGGAATGATTTCAAAGTATCGCAATACCGGTATCTTATATTTAATGGTTGTATTATTTAGCACTATTGGCTTAGGCATCTTTTTATACTACATTATTATTGCCAGATTAAATAAGTTAATTCGTGTGATGGATGCCTTCTCAAAAGGGAACTATGATATTCGGATTTTCACAAAAGGAATGGGGGAAATCTCTCTTCTATATAAACAATTCAATAGATTAGCATCGTCCCTTAAAACCGAGATTGCCGAACGTATACAAATTGAAACAGCCCTTCGGGAAAGAGAGTTAGAATTACAGAATTCGAATAAAGAACATCTTAAAATTAATGAAGAGCTTTCAGAGAAGAATGATAAGATCGTAGCAATGTATCATGATCTGATTATTGCAAAAGACAAGGCAGAAGAATCCGATAGGTTAAAATCAGCCTTTCTGGCCAATGTTTCGCACGAAATCAGAACACCAATGAATGCCATTATTGGCTTTGCCGACTTACTTGATGACGAGAGCTTTGACAACGAATCAAGAAAGCTGTTTACACATACCATCAAAACCCGCTCAGCAGATCTTTTGAATATTATCAATGATATCCTCGATCTCTCCAGATTAGAATCAGGATCGTTAAAAGTCGAGAATCTGGCAGGATCAGTTTCAGAAATCCTGAACGAACTAATCTCTTATTATACCACAAAAAATAATAACATAACTAAAAAGCCTATTATTTTCAACCTTCGAAACGATGTACCACCTGAACTAGATAAAATCATTACCGACTTTAATCGATTAAAACAGGTTATAATGAATCTGGTTGATAATGCATTTAAGTTTACTTCAGAAGGACTCATCGAAATTGGATGTAAACCCAAAGATGCTGAAACACTTTTATTCTATATAAAAGACACGGGTATTGGAATACCACCAAAGAAACTGGAAGTCATTTTCGAACGATTCAGACAAGCTACCGATGCTTATTTAAGTAGTAAATTTGGAGGAACCGGACTAGGCCTTTCTATCTCAAAAGGGTTGGTAGAACTTATGGAAGGTGAAATTTGGGTAGAATCACTAGAAGGGAAAGGAACTACTTTCTTCTTTACGATCCCTTTAAAACAGAAAGGCCAACCCACTAATAATATTAATAAAATAAATCAGTCGGTTAATGGATAACCAAAAACCCTTAACAAAATGAAAAACATCCTTCTCATCGTTCTACTAGCAATACTAATACCTGATAAAGAGATTAAAGCCAATAGTTATCTGATGAAGGCAAATTCTTTATTTGTTATGAAATGTCAAAACGCTGACACAGCTCAAAAGAGACCATTAAAAACCATAGCACAACACCCAAATAAGAAGTTCACAAACGATAAATTAACCGACAACTTACAAGACGTCGATCCCAGAATAGGCAATGTCGGATGGATGTTAGTTCCCACACGCCCAACAGTTCAGCAACCCAATCAACTGATCAGGATGTATCCTGAACGCAATGACGACCTGGATGATCAGATCACCGAATTTCCTCTTACCGTTGCAGCACATAGAAATGGAAATCTATTTGGAATAATGGCGGCTTCAGGGATGATTCCTTCAACCGGGAAACCTATCTCAGCATGGGATCATGAACTTGAGATAACCACCCCCTATTTCTATTCAACCTGGTTAGAAGATTATGATGTAACTGCTCAATTTACCCCCGGTAAAAAAGCAGGATTCTTCCGATTTATCTTCCCAAAAGAAAAAGAGAAACAGATCTTTATCAGTAACCCGGGAAAGAACACCTGGAAACAAACATCCGGCATGGTCTTTAAAAATGAAGAGACTTTTAATGGCGTGAAGGCATGGGTAGTGGGTCAATTTAAAAACACCAACAAAACCAAACCAAATAATCAACCCAGCCAAACGATTAAAGATAACGGTCTATGGTTATCATGGAATACCCCAGAAGCAGATACCATCGAGTTTAAATATGCCATATCGTATATCAGTAGCGAACAGGCCGAACGAAGCCTCAACAGCGAAATCCCCAACTGGGATTTTAAACTGTTAACACAACAAGCAAAGGCCTCATGGGCAAAAGAGCTAAGCAAAATCCAGGTCGAAGGTGGTACACAGGCACAACGCCGTTCTTTTTACACTGCACTTTACCGCTGCTACGAACGAATGGTCAACATCTCTGAGGAGGGCAAATATTACAGTGGATATGATAATCGCGTTCATACCGATCAACAGGATTTCTATACCGACGATTGGTCGTGGGATACCTATCTGGCACACCACCCCCTACGTTGCATTCTCAATCCCGATCGCGAAGGAGATATATTGTCCTCTTATGTAAAGATGTACGAACAGTCGGGATGGATCCCCACATTCCCTCAGGTATATGGTGACTCTCCTTGCATGAATGGATTTCACTCATCCATCAGTCTGTTAGATGGTTGGAGGAAAGGAATCCGCAATTTTGATTCAGCCAAGGCTTACGAAGGGATGCTCAAAAACACATTACAGGCCACTATGGTTCCCTGGAAAAATGGTCCGGCTTGCTCTCTCGACTCATTTTATTATCAAAAAGGATACTTCCCTGCATTACGTCCCGGTGAAAAAGAGACCGAACCTGTGGTAACACAAGGTGAGAAACGACAGTCGGTAGCAGTCTCACTGGGTGCTGCTTATGATAGCTGGGCAGTAGGACAAATGGCAAAAGACTTAGGCAAAACGAATGATACGGCCCGATTGAATAAGATGGCTCAGAACTACAAACTCCTCTACTGGCCCGAAAAAGGATTCTTCATGCCGAAAGACAAAGACGGAAACTGGATCGATATCAACCCTGCCTGGGATGGTGGAATGGGTGGAAGAGATTACTACGACGAGAATAACGGCTGGACCTATCTCTGGCAGGTTCAACATGATATCAAGGGACTGATTGGCTTAATAGGCGGTAAGGAGAAATTCGAAAGCCGGCTCGATCAGTTATTCAGAGAACCCATCGGAATGAGTAAATATCAATTCTGGGCCAAGTTCCCCGATGCATCAGGCCTAATCGGTCAGTTCTCGATGGGTAATGAACCCAGTTTCTCCATTCCCTATCTCTATAACTTTACCAATTCACCGTGGAAGACCCAAAAGAAGATCAGATTGATACTCGATACATGGTATAAAGACAATATCTTTGGCATACCCGGAGATGAAGATGGTGGCGGAATGTCGGCCTTTGTAGTCTTTTCCTCAATGGGCTTTTATCCAATCACGCCAGGCTCGCCCTATTATACCATCGGGTCTCCTCTCTTCTCTAAGGTATCTATCCACCTCGAAAACGGAAAAGTCTTTACGCTGATCGCGAAGAACTGTTCCGTAAAGAACAAGTATATTCAGGCTGCCAAATTGAATGGAAAACCGCTTCAATCTACCCTGTTTTCACATACCGACCTGATGAATGGTGGACTGCTTGAACTTGAAATGGGTGCATTACCAAACAGAACCTGGGGAACAGAAAGATAACAAAGAAGCGTGTGTCCATTTCTTATTTGCTATCTGATATTGTGTTCACCATTAACCATTTTTTACCCGAATAATGCCATTCGGTTAAATACTCTCCTGTGAATACACCACCTCCTGCATTCAAGCTAATGACCCAACGTCCCTTTTCAACCGCAATGGTATCACTAACATTTATAGAAATAATGCTCAGCTCTTTAAACTTGTACCGTTCTGATTCCGACTTGAGAAAATCCTGCATAAATTTTTTCCCACATCCCTTAGCAACCACACAAGCATCGTCTCTAAACTGAGTTAATAACGAATCAATCTGTCCATTATTAAACCAAAGGATATAATTTTTATTCGACGCGTGTATTGTTTTTATAACATCGGTTGGTTTTTGTGCTTTGCTTTCAGTACAGATAGAAATCAATACCAAACTTAGAACCAAAATCGTTGCTGATAAAATAGATACTTTTTTCATGGTGTTTGTTTTTAAGTTAAATAAGTCAATTACAGAATTATAAAATTGTCCGATCCAATTTGAGATAACAGCTGTCGGTTTACTGAACCAACTAGCTGTGCTTTCAGATGTATCATGAATCTGATAATCCAGAGCGGTAAAAATGATTTTTAAAGTGTAGCTCCTTGGAGTGACATCTCCCGATTCAATCCGTTGTAGCGTTCTGACACTTAAATTACATTTCTCCACTAGCTCCTCTTGCGTAAAGCCTTTAGCTTTTCTGAGTTCAGCTATTTTTCTCCCTAGATCAGGTTGATTCATAATTCATTGAGATTTCGAACAAAATTACATATTCACTGAAAAACAAAACACGTATTTAGGATGTCGTTATCCCGACTTTTGGGCGACATTAACCTGACAAAAGCCTTATTATTTGATATAATTTCAAACATACATGCTCTCTTTGTATAAATTACAGAAATCATGTGACGAATAGAATCATTTGACCTATCAAACTTAGTGATAATAATCTATTTGATAAAAAATTTATAGGTTTATTTGCCTTGTAGTTGGTGAAGCTATATGTAGTGT
>Ga0224522_1000515_pt1 | contig 12544 bp, 10 predicted proteins | sample CFST25metaG_FD_182733 | JGI IMG/M metagenome (GOLD analysis project Ga0224522, IMG submission 182733) | Peat soil microbial communities from Stordalen Mire, Sweden - C.F.S.T25 | ecosystem: Environmental > Terrestrial > Soil > Wetlands > Peat | place: Sweden: Norrbotten County, Stordalen Mire...
AGAAAAATCAGTGTTTATAAGAAAATAAAAGGAAACGATACTTTCGATTCAGTTAAATGGACTAAAGGATTTATAACCAATACTCTGGAAAATCAAAAAGACAAATCAGGAAAGTTTGCCTGTGGATTGAAGGAAAGTTTTTATTCGGGTGCATATACGGGGGATTTACTGAAATATTCACACATGATTTCAGTTTACAAATACATTAATTCCATATAAACAGATTTGAAAATATTAATAATATCCAATCTCAGACCCAACAAAAGCGGAATAACAGAGCAGGTTTACAATATAAGAAGAGGGTTAATTGAAGAATCGCACGACATTTCACTTATTTCTACTTACGGTACAATATTTAAAAGATTAAAAGGTATTGCGCAGGCTTTTAAAGAAGCGTTTAAAAGTGATCTGGTTATAGGTACGGGTTGCGCGTTTTACGGGTTTCTGCCGGTTGCAGTAGCAAGTATCGCTGCATATTTTGCGGATAAACCAGTTTTTTATAATTTCCACGACGGTCAGGCAGAAGTTTTCTTAAAAAAATCCGAAAGACTTGTAAAGTTTTTTATAAGAAATAAAAAAGTTGTAGTCGCATCCGAATTCGTAAATGAAGTCTTTAAAAAATTTAAGTTCAATTCTGAATTAATACCTAATATTTTTGATTTTAATTCTTTTCCGAAAAGGGAAAGCGAATTTGCATGGAATAAGAAAATTATCTGGGCAAGAAGTTTTGAAAATATTTACCAGCCTGAACTTGCTTTGAAAATAGCTTTAAAAACTCTGGAAAAATCCGATTGTGAATTTCATTTTTACGGAGACGGCTCGTTATATGAAAATCTTAAAAAGAAATATCGGCATACCGGAATTATTTTCCACGGTCTGGTAGTAAGAGAGCAGATTTTAAAAGATTTATCCGAATCATCAGTTTTTCTTAATACAACTTTATACGACAACATGCCTAATTCTTTTTTTGAATCGGGTTTTTATAAATTGTTGGTATTGAGCACCAGGGTTGGAGGAGTAGCAACAACTTTTGATGACAGCGAGGTCGTTTTTGCAAAAGATAACGGTATTGAATCATTTGCAGAAGTTCTGTCTGATATACTTGAGAATCCTTCGAAATACAATTCGTACAGGGAAAATCTTTATAATAAAGTACTTAGATACAGGTGGGATAAAGTGAAAGATAAATGGTTGTCTTTAATCGATGAAAGTGTCAAAAAAAATAAATAATATTTATAGGAAATAACTGATATGTGCGGTATTTGCGGAATAGTTAATTTTAATAAAAAGCCGGTGGAAGAAATCTCCATCAGGAAAATGATGCTTGAAATAAAACATCGGGGTCCTGATGATGACGGGGTGTATATTAAAGATAACATTGGTCTTGGATTCAATAGGTTAAGCATAATTGATTTGACTAAATCGGGGCATCAGCCTATGTTCGATGAATCGGGGAGGTATGTTATAATTTTCAACGGTGAGATTTATAATTATATAGAAATAAGGGATGAATTAAAGTCAAAAGGATACAGGTTCAAGTCAAGCGGGGATTCAGAGGTCTTATTATACTCCTACATTGAATGGGGGAAAGACTGCCTGAACCGTTTCAACGGCATGTTTGCGTTTGCGATATGGGATTTGACGGAGAAAAAAATGTTTATTGTCAGGGACAGGTTTGGAGTCAAGCCTTTTTATTATTATCTGGATAACGATACTTTTATTTTCGGCTCGGAAATCTGTGCAATATTAAGTGTTATGGATAAAAAAATAAAGCAAAATGATGATACGATATTTGACTACATAGTATTCAACAGGACAGACCAGACAGAATCTACTTTTTTCGAAAATATTTTAAAACTTCAGCACGGCAGTTTTATAGAAATCGAAAATAATAAATTTACCAAGGGAAAATGGTACAATCTCACTGAAAATCTGGGAAAACCGTTTGAGAGTCCCGATGAATTTGCTGAATTACTAAGCTCTTCGATTGGATTAAGGCTGAGAAGTGACGTGCCTGTAGGTGTTTGTTTAAGCGGAGGTCTTGATTCTTCTGCAATTGTTTCTTTGCTTTTAAAAGACTTCAATCAAAAAGACATTAATACTTTTTCTGCGGTATTTAATAAAGAAGGGCATAAGTATGATGAATCCGGATATATAAATGAATACAGAAATCTGATTGAAAATATGTTTTTTATTTCCCCGACTTCAGATTCATTAATGGGGGACATTAATAATTTTGTCAGGGCGCATAATGAACCTGTAACATCCACTTCACACTATGCCCAGTTTAAGGTTATGGAACTCGCGAAAGCCAATGTGGTCGTTACTCTCGACGGGCAGGGAGCGGATGAACTCCTGGCAGGATACCATTATTTCTTCGGGATATATTTTAAAGAACTGTTAATGAAAGTAAAGTTATTAAAACTTTCTTCGGAAATATTTAATTATACAGTTACTCATAGAGATTTGTACGGACTGAAAACATTTTTATATTTTCTTGCCCCTTCGTTTTTAAAAACAAAAATGAGAGTTATCGAAAAAGGCTATCTTGAAAAAGAATTTTATAAAAATCATTCGGGTGATAATGTGGTTGTCGATAATATTTACGGTTCAAACAGCATATATGAAGCTCTTATAAATCATTTTGAATACAAACTCGAGCATTTACTAAAGTGGGAAGACAGAAATTCAATGTGGTATTCCCTCGAAGCAAGAGTTCCGTTTCTTGATTACAGGCTTGTAGAAAGAACACTTTCGATGGATTCTTCTTTTAAAATTAGAAAAGGAATGACTAAGTTTCTATTAAGAGATTCGATGAAAAATATATTGCCCGAAAAAATTAGGATGAGAAAAGATAAAATCGGTTTTAATACACCCGAAGATGAATGGTTCAGGACACCGGTATTCCGGAAAATGATATACGATATACTTGATTCAAAATCATTTGCAAGCAGGGGATATGTCGAAGTAAAAAAAGCAAAAGAGCTGTATTCAAAGCACCTAAATAATAAAGTAAATATTTCAAGAGATATATGGAAGTGGATTAATATTGAATTGTGGTTCAAAGAATTCATAGACAAATGATGAGCAGGGATTTTACACTGGAAATATTGAAAGAATTATTGCACGAGTTGAAGAGAAAAGAGTATAAAATCATTCCTTTTAAAGATTATTTGAATAACAAAAATGAAAAAATAATAATTCTGAGGCATGATGTTGATAAGCTGCCACTAAGGTCATTAATGTTCGCCGAAATTGAAAAAACACTGGATATAATTGGTACTTATTATTTCAGAATTGTCAAAGAGAGTTTTAACACCGATATATTAAAGAAGATTGTATCGATGGGGCACGAAATAGGTTACCATTATGAGGACCTTGCACTGGCAAACGGGAATTATGAAAAGGCTTTTGAATTATATAAAAAACATCTTACTGAATTTGAAAAAATCAGTAAGGTAAAGACTATTTGCATGCACGGCAGCCCGCTTTCAAAATGGGATAACAGAAAACTATGGGAAAAATATTCTTATAAAGACAGCGGCATAGTTGCGGAGCCATATTTTGATTTGGATAAAGAGAAAGTTTTTTATATTACTGATACAGGAAGGCGATGGGACGGAAGCAAGGTCAGCATAAGAGATAAGGTAAACAGCAGTTTTAGTAATGTGTACAAATCAACCCGTGATATTATAGAATCCATAAAAGAGAATACTTTCCCTGAACAGGTAATGTTTACATTCCATCCCCAAAGATGGAGCGATGGGATTATTGATTGGTCAAGCGAAATGATTAAACAGAAATCAAAAAATATTATAAAAAAAGTTATTGTAAAAAGGATTAAATGAACTACGAAATACTTACGGATTACAATTCGATAGATATTAATAAATGGGCGGAGTTTGTAAAAAATCACCCTGATGGAAATGCTTTTCAGACTCCGGAGATGTTTCGTATTTATAAATCCGCAAAATTTTATGAACCGGTGGTAATTATTTGTGAAGATGAAATTACTGAAATACAGGGCCTGATTGTTTCGGTAATTCAGCGGGAATTCAGTGGAGTGCTTGGCAAATTATCCTCAAGGTCCATAATATGGGGCGCTCCCTTAATTAAAGGTAATAATCCCGAAATTCTTAATATATTACTGAAAGGTTATGATAATTATATAAAAAAGAAAGCTGTTTATACTCAAATCAGAAATTTATGGGATACTGAAGAGCTTAAAAATGATTTTGAGAAATGCGGATATATTTATGAGGACCATCTGAATATTTTGATAGATTTAACAAAAAGTGAAGAAATATTATGGAAGGAAATATATTCCAGAAGAAGAAGCCAGATCAACAAATCTGAAAGAAAGGGTATATCGGTAAAAATATTTGATGAACCGGTTCTGGTTGAAGAAAGTTATAATATACTTCTCGATGTATATGAAAGAGCAAAGCTTCCTCTGCCGGGAAGGGAGTTTTTTAAAGAAGCAAATAAAATTCTCGCTGAAAAAGGTTATTTGAAATTTTTTGGTGCATTTTATAATGATAGGATTGTCGGTGTTATGTATCTTTTATGCTACAACGGAAGAACTTATGAATGGTATATCGGCAGCTATCTGGATTATATGAGGATGCATCCGAATGATTTAGTTATCTGGGAAATTCTTAAATGGGGAAAAGAAAACGGTTATAGGATTTTTGATTTTGGCGGTGCAGGCAGACCGGACAGGGAATACGGGGTGAGAGAGTACAAGAAGAAATTCGGAGGCGCCACATTGAATTTAGGAAGATATCAAAAAGTACACAACAGATTCCTCATGAATATATCGGTTGTCGGCTTTAAAATCTGGCAGTTCTTTAAATTCGGATTCAGAACAAGTTGAAAATACTAATTGCAATTAGCCATCCTTCGCATGCGAATTTTTTTAAAGAAGCGGCAAGGATACTTAAAAATGACGGTTATGAAATAATTATTTCCACTCTGAACAGGGGAAGACTCGTTCAGATAGTGGATAAAGAATATATCGGATTCGAAAGGTATATTGCCGGAGAACACAGAGGCAACAGATTTTCCATTATATTAAATGTAAATATATTAAGATTCTTCAAGCTTCTGAAAATTTCCTTTTCAAAGGATATTGATTTTGGTCTGAGTGTAGGAAGCTTCACATTGGGTGCAGCACTTAAATTATTACTAAAGCCAAATATCCAGTTCGATGATGACCCGGAAAGAAAGATGAATATTTTTCTGGAAAATATTACAGCTACTAAAGTATTTTTTCCTCCTGTCATTTATCCGGGTAAAAAAGTTTTTATTTTTAATGCCTTAAAAGAATGGTCACATCTCTCGCCAAAATATTTCTCCCCGAATGCAGATTTTCTCAGGGAGTTCGGGCTGAAACCTAAGGAATATTTTCTTGTAAGAGACATAAGCACAGGTTCGCTTAACTATATGAAACAGGACCCGGAAATAATTCTGAAAATTGCAAAAGAATTGCCTGAAAATTATAAAGTAATATTATCACTCGAAAATAAAAGTAATTTTTCTAAATATCCGGAAAACTGGATTATATTAAACGAGCCTGTTCAGGATTTCTACAGCCTTTTATATTACAGTAAACTTGTAATATCCACGGGGGACAGCATTGCAAGGGAAAGCGCAATGCTCGGTGTGCCCGGCATTTATTGCGGATTCAGGGAAATGAAAGCCAATGATATTTTAATTAATAAAGGTATGTTCTTCCACTCTAAACCCGGTGATATCGCGGGTTTAGCAAAAAAAATTCTGAACAATGAATTAAATTTTAAAAGACAGGAAGATTTCAGAAATGAATTAATGACTGAATGGGAAGATGTAACAGAACTTATAGTAAAAACAGTAAAACATTATGATAATTAGAAATGAGAAAGTCTAATGTAAATTCTACCGGCAGGCTTTATCCAAGAACGAAAAACTATTTTCAAAAAGTGTTTTTCAGGAAGTTATTCGGAAAAAAAGCATACAGGTTTTTCAAGGTATTTAAAATAATATTACTTAATAAACTTGGAATAAGTTTTGAAATCAGTGAATTTCTGAAACAAATAATAAAAAAGGACTATGTGATTTTCGATGTAGGAGCAAACCTGGGACAATATGCCGTTCGCATAAGCCCATTACTAAATAATAAGGGAAAATTAATTTGCATTGAACCTGTCAGGGGTGATTATCAGTATCTGCAAAAAATCAAAAGCAGGTATAAATTTAATAATCTCGAATGCTTTAATTATGCAGTCAGTGATTACGTTGGTGAAAGCACATTATACATACCAGTAATAGAAAATGATATTGAACTTGATACGCGCGCGACTATTGATTTGGAAAATTACTATTTTAATTATGAAAAATATAATACGCAAAAAGTTGAAGTTACTACATTAAGTGCTTTATTCGGAAAATTGAATTTATCCGGAATTGACATTATCAAATCCGATACGGAAGGCAACGATAAAAAAGTTTTAACCGGTTCAATCGATTTAATAAAAAAATATTATCCTTTGATTTTAGTGGAAGATTCGCACAAAGAAGATTGGCTGAAAAATATATATGAAACCGGTTATTTACCATTTTATGTTATAAATAATTTATTTTTAATCAATGCCGATAACACATCCGGCGATGAAGAAAATATTAAATTTGATTTGCTCGTATTAATTCCGTCTTCCAGATTGCAGGATTATGATAAATATATAATTAAATAATGATTTATAAGTGAATATATTAGTTGATATAGGACACCCCGCTCATGTACATCTGTTAAAGAATTTTATTAGGATAATGAAGGAGAAAGGGAATAAGGTAATTGTAACTGTCAGGGATATTCCTTCGGCAAAAAGATTACTTGAGATATATAATATCGATTATATAGAATTTGGAAGTAAATCTTTTTCTTTGATCGGGAAAGTTTTTAAGCAGCTTAAATATGATAAAATAATGCTGGATTTGGTAAAAAAGCATGATATAGAAATTGGTATCGGAACATCTTTAACGGTTGCACAGGTTTCCAGGATTTCGAAAATGAAATCTTTTATTCTCGATGATGATGATTCTGCGGTTCAACCACTTTTTACAAAATTTGTTCACCCGTTTTCCGATTATCTCTTATCCCCGGATGTATTGAATTTTGAGAGGAAGAAAAAAAATCATATTACATATCCGGGTTACCACGAACTTGCCTATTTGCACCCGGATAGATTTACTCCTGATAAAAAAGTGCTTGAGGAATCAGGTATAAAGGACGGTGAAGATTATTTCGTATTGAGATTTAATGCATTCAAAGCACATCATGATTACGGCATTAAAGGCATTTCCAATGAAAATAAAAGAAAACTTATAAATATGTTAAAAGACAAAGGTAAAGTTTATATAACGACGGAAAAAGATATAGAACCTGAATTTAAAGAATACCAGTTAAAAATAACCCCGGAAAAAATACACTCACTGCTTTATTATGCTAAAATGTTTATAGGAGACAGCCAGACAATGACATCGGAAGCCGCCGTGCTGGGAACTCCCGCATTCAGGTGTAACTCATTTGCAGGCAGGATTTCCTATCTTAACGAAGAGGAATACAAATACGGGTTGACGTTCGGATTTAAACCTGCTGAATTTGAATTTATGATAAGAGTTATCAGGCAATATCTGAATGTAGCAAATCTTAAGGAAATCTGGGCATTGAAACGGGAAAAGTTACTTTCTGATAAAATAGATGTTACTTCGTTTTTAGTGGATATAATCAGTAATTATCCTGAAAGTGTAAAGAAATGTAAATAATTGTAAAAAATCTTAAACTTTATATCTTTTAATATTTATCTTTATTATTTTTACAATAAGGGAAAAAAGAAACGGGATGAGATATCCAAATAAAGGTTAATGAATGATAAATGTTTAAAAATTTATTTATCGAAAAAAAAGTAACTCCCAAATTCAACCCTTGTGAAATTGTCGATAAAGAGTTAGTTTACTATTTCTCAAAATATATTAATCCTTTCGACGTAGATACAAGGATACTGGATACCTCTACAGCTTTTAATGTAGAATCAATAACTCCTCCCGTAAAAAACATTATTAATTTACGGAAAATTAATAATATCAAATCAATCAATAAATTCTTTGAAACTGCAAATAAAAAACTGCCTTTTAATGGTACAGTAATAGGATGTGTTGAATCTTATAATGAAAGAAGGTTCCGGATTAATGAAAGTTTCCCGAGACTAATTTCAAAGTTTATTTATATTAATGATTTTCTTGTCCACAGAGTATTCCCTAAAATCTCAATAACCAGGGGAATTTATAAGTATTTCTTTAATGATAAAAATAAAGCCTTGTCTGTAACGGAAACTTTCGGAAGGCTTTTTTCGTGCGGCTTCGAAGTGATTAACAGTACAGTCATAAATAATCTGCTTTATTTTATCTGCAAGAAAGTTCGGGACCCTTTTTATGATGAAGAACCTACAAACGGTATTATCTATAAGATGAAAAGAATCGGCAAGGATGGAAAGATAATTAAAGTTTATAAAATCCGCACAATGAATCCTTATGCCGAATATTTGCAGAATTTTCTTTTTAAGGAACATAATTTAAAAGAAGGCGGAAAATTTAAAAATGATTTCAGGGTTACTTCCTGGGGAAAATTTCTGAGGAAGTACTGGCTGGATGAAATTCCGATGATATTTAATTTTTTGAAAGGCGATATTAAGCTTGTTGGTGTCAGACCGCTTAGCAAGCATTATTACAGTTTGTATTCGGACTCAATGAAAGAATTGAGATTAAAATTTAAGCCCGGTTTATTACCTCCCTTTTATGCGGATATGCCGAAAACTCTGGATGAAATTATGGAATCCGAAAAGACATATTTAACAGCGTACGAAAAAAATCCATTTAGGACTGATTTTAAGTATTTCTTTAAAATTATAAGAAATATAATTTTAAGAAAAGCAAGAAGTTCTTAATCCAAACTTAATTAATGAAGAAGTTTTTATTTACGGTAATTTTCATTACCTTCGGGACGTGTTTATTCTCTCAGGTGGAACTTGTACCTCCTTCTCATCCTGTCTATGATTATTTGAAAAGGATGCAGTTGCTTAATGTATTGGATAATTATAATTCATCGGTTATTCCGGTTTCAAGACAGCAGATTGCCATTTACTTAAAAAAAATAAGTGAAAACAGGTCACAATTGACAGGTCTGGATAAAGATATTCTGAGGGATTATCTGGTTGAATTTGAATTTGATATTAATAAAACCGTTAATTCAAGCTATTCGTTATTTAACAAACTGGACATCCCTGAAATTTTTAATGATAAAAAACAGAAGTATTTATATAATTACATCGACAGTAATGCATCTTTGTTTTTGGATATAAACGGATTTTTATCACAGAGAAATTCAACCGGTGATTCTCTTGGCACGCATTCAATTTCTTTGGGGGAAATAGGTATCAGAGTGCGGGGTACATTGTATGATGCAGTAGGCTATTATTTAAGAATGTCGAACGGGCAGGTGATTAAAGGAAACCAGGGTGATATTGACATGTCAATTATTACATTTCCAAAGTTTAGTGCAAATACAAAATACAGGTATGAGAACCATAATTTCGATACATATGAAGGATATTTAAGATACAGCACAAAAGACGAATGGTTTTCATTAACTGCAGGCAGGGAGGCTCTGCTTACAGGTTTCGGGTATGTCGATAAAATGTTCCTTTCTGATAATACGGTCCCATTCAGTTATATAAAACTGGATTTGAAATACAAAGCATTGCATTATTATTACTTGTATGGAAGCATAAAAGGCGATTCACTTGGTGTCGATATCAGTTCGAAGAATATTGCCGCACACAGATTAAATGTGGATTTTTCAAATGCATTCCGTGTCGGATTTTATGAAACAATAATTATTCCGGAATCACCTTTTAATTTTACATACCTGAATCCTCTCAGTTTTTTGCGCTCTGCGGACTATAATGCAGGGGAATTATACGGCGGGAACAAGAATAATGCAATAATGGGATTTGATATGGAAGTACATCCCTTGAAGAAACTCGCATTCCAGGCTACATTGCTTATCGATGATTTAAACTTCAGTACTCTTTTTGGCACCGGCAACGGTGCAGTAAGTACAGATAACCGTTTCGGGTATCAGCTGGGAAGTATTTGGACCGATGCATTCACTGTACCGGATTTGACGGCTTCTCTGGAATATACAAGGCTTGACCCGTTTGTTTATTCGCACAGGACAAATAAGAGCCAGTATACCAACTGGGCTTTGCCTTTGGGGCATAATCTATCGCCTAATTCCGATGAAATTGCCTTAAAATTATCAACATATATTTATAACAGGTTAAATGTGATTTTTACTTACCAGCACCAGCGTCATGCAGGAAGGTTGATTCTGAACGGAGATACATTAATAGAAAACTGGGGAGGTGATATAAACAGGGGTGACGGTGATATTGTCAGAAATAATGTTTTCCTTTCCGGAGACAGGGTTAACTACGATATTTTCACGTTTAATTTTATCTGGCAGCCTTTAAGGCAGTATTTTCTTGAATTTAAATATCAGTACAAATTAACCGATATGATTTTTGCATCGAAAAAATATAAAGATGCATACTTCTTTCTGACCGCACGCATAGATTTCTGATTTCCACTTCCATATTATTTAATGAATATTATTGAGTTCAAAAATATTACCAAAAAATTCGGTAATCTGACTGCAAATGATAATGTGACTTTTTCAATAAAGAAAAATTCAGTTCATTGCATTGTCGGTGAAAACGGTGCGGGAAAATCAACACTGATGAAAATTCTTTTCGGCGTATACAGGCAGGATGAAGGAATAATCACGATAAAAGGTAAGGAGGCAGACTTCAGCTCTCCGCTGGATGCAATTGACTGCAGGATAGGAATGCTTCATCAGCATTTTATGCTTATTGAAGATTTCACCGTGCTTGAAAATGTTATACTCGGAAGTGAAATAACAAGAAATATTAAACTTGATTTTGACAAATCCGAAAAAATTCTAAATGAATATATAGAAAAATATAATCTTGATCTATCTCTTGATAAAAAAATATCGGAACTGAGCATAAGTGAACAGCAGAAAGTAGAAATTCTGAAATTATTATACAGAAATTCCGATATCATAATATTCGATGAGCCAACAGCAGTACTTTCACCAATAGAAGTAATTGAATTCTTTAAAATCATATACCAGTTTAAAATAGAAGGTAAAACTATAATTCTCATTACTCATAAATTAAATGAAGTCAAGGAAATATCCGAATATGTATCGGTTCTGAGAAGGGGGAAACTTGTATACGAGACTGATGCGGAAAATCTCGATATAAAAATACTCAGTAAAGAAATTGTGGGCGATGTCGATGTTAAAAACGATTCCGGGAATTATGAATATGAGGGGGAACCGGGTGTTTTGGCGGAATTAAAAAACATCAATCTTAAGAAAAACAAATTAAATGTATTAAATAATTTTGATATTAAGCTGAAAAAAGGCGAGACATACGGAATATGCGGTGTGGAAGGGAACGGACAGAATGAAGTTATAGACATTTTGTACGGATTAAATAAAAATTTTACGGGAGACTTAAATATTCATACTAAAAAAATATCCCTGGTGCCTGATGACAGAATAAAAAAAGGCATGATAAAGGAATTTTCGGTCGGTGAAAATATAATAATAAAAAAGAAAAATCTTAAATCGGTAAACAGTAAAAGTATATTAAAAGCCGCAAATGATGTAATAATTAAATACGATGTCCGTTTGCCGGAAGTTAATGCCCCGATGGAGTCTTTATCCGGAGGCAACCAGCAAAAGGTAATTATAGCCAGGGAAGTAGAACTTGATAATGATTTACTTATATTCTCTCATCCGACACGCGGAGTAGATATTGCTGCATCATCTTTCATTCATTCCATGATACTGGAACAAAAGAAAAAAGGGAAAGCAATTTTACTTGTTTCATCCGACCTGGATGAAATACTGAAATTATCTGACAGGTTTGGTGTAATAAATAAGGGATGCATAGTTGCCGAATTCGAAAAAAATCAGTTTAATCTTCAGGACGAAACTGAAAAAACAATATTACTTGAATCGATTGGAAAACTCATGATAGGAATTACAGGTGAACAGAAAAATTAAAGCAAATATAATATCGATTTCGATTTCAATAGCTTTAACTTTTTTAATAACCGTTTTGGTTTTACTGGTCATAGGAAAAAATCCGTTTGAAGTGTTTTCTCTGATGTTTTCGGATGTATTCGGCAGCGGATATGGTCTCGGGCAGACCTTATTCAAAGCAACGCCGCTTATCATCTGCGGAAGCGGACTGGCTATATGTTTCCATGCTTCGCTTTTTAATATAGGTGCCGAAGGACAGTTAAATGCAGGTTCATTTGTAATCGGACTGGTTGCTTATTATTTATCCGGTTTGCCTTTTTTCGTTGCAATTCCTGCTGCTCTTATCTGCGGATTTATTGTAAGCGGATTGCT
>Ga0224522_1000519_pt1 | contig 12503 bp, 12 predicted proteins | sample CFST25metaG_FD_182733 | JGI IMG/M metagenome (GOLD analysis project Ga0224522, IMG submission 182733) | Peat soil microbial communities from Stordalen Mire, Sweden - C.F.S.T25 | ecosystem: Environmental > Terrestrial > Soil > Wetlands > Peat | place: Sweden: Norrbotten County, Stordalen Mire...
GTATTATGGCTGCCGGATGCCTTCGGCTTTTGTGCCAGCCTGCCGCAGTTGATCGAACAGGCCGGGCTGCGCTATTTTTTCAGCATCAAACTGAGCTGGAACCAGTACAACCGCTTCCCTTACGATTCCTTCTGGTGGCAGGGGCTGGATGGCACGCGCATTCTGACTCACTTCTCGACCACGCCGTCAGTGGGAAATGAATGGAAAGCGGCTACCTATAATGCCGAAATTGAACCAGGTCAGGTGCTGGCGACATGGAATCGTTTTCAACAAAAAGAGCTGCATCCGAACCTCTTGATGGCCTACGGTTTTGGCGACGGCGGGGGCGGCCCAACGCGTGAAATGATCGAAAATATGCAGGTCTTGCAGGATTTTCCGGCCATGCCAAGAGTACATTCGGGCAGCGTAAAAGAATTCTTCAAGACGCTGGAAGCTGATGACGGCGCGGTTTTGCCCACCTGGGACGGCGAACTGTACCTGGAACTGCACCGGGGGACTTTTACTTCACAGAGCCGCAATAAACGCGCCAACCGCAAGAGTGAATTCGCGCTGCACGACGCCGAATTTCTAGCTGCGGCTGCCGCGGTTGTAAATCCGGGTTACCGCTATCCGCACGCCGAGTTGAACCACGATTGGCAGCTCGTCTGCCTGAATCAATTTCATGACATTTTACCCGGCAGCGCTGTGGAGCAGGTGTATGTGGATTCACAGGCGCAGTACAGTGAGGTTCTCGCCTCGGCGCAAGTGATCAGCGCGGCTGCCATGCTGACAGCCGGCTCTGCCCTTGAGCGTGGCAAACCAGCGGAAGCAAACCAGGGGCTCTGGTTGGCTAACCCAACCGGGTTCAGCCGTGATGATCCGGTATTTTGGCCGGGTAAATTACCTGCCGGCAGGCAGTTCACGCGCGCTGGAACACCCGTTCTCGCGCAGGCAGCGGGGGAGGGCACCTGGCTGGCTCCCGGCTCCGTTTCTGCGTATAGCCTTATTGGTTTACAGCAGGTCGACGCTCCGGCGGTTGAGTTATCTGGCGGAGGGGTCATTGTCTCCCCAACCCTGCTCGAAAACGATTTTCTGCGGGTTGAGTTCGATGGGGCAGGGGATATCCTGCGCCTGTTCGATAAAACCAGCCAGCGCGAAATCCTGCCACCTGGCAGCATTGCCAACCAATTCCAGGCTTTTGAAGACAGGCCCATTTACTGGGATGCCTGGGATCTGGACAAAGCATATGAGGATAAAGGATGGAACAGCGACCCGGCTCAGCAGATGCGCGTGGTGGAGTCCGGCCCCCTGCATGGAACCCTGGAGATCAGACGGCGCATCCTGCACAGCGATTATGTGCTGCGCATCTCGCTTTCCTTCAACAGCCCCCGCCTGGATTTCTCCACCACGATCCAATGGCGCGAGAAACACATTTTGCTCAAAACCGCTTTTCCTGTGGACGTTCTGGCCACGCAAGCTACCTATGAAATTCAGTGGGGGAACGTACAGCGCCCCACGCATGAAAATACCAGTTGGGATTGGGCGCGCTTTGAAACCTGCGCTCACAAGTGGGTCGATCTCAGTGAGGGTGATTACGGTGTCAGCCTTCTCAATGATTGCAAATTCGGGCACGATATTCATGGCAATGTCATGCGCCTCAGCCTGCTGCGCAGCCCCACCGAACCGGACGCTCACGCTGATGAGGGCGAACACACCTTTGCCTATTCGCTGCTGCCCCACTCCGGCACCTGGAATGAAGGCACGGTTGCCGCGGCCTATGCCCTGAACGACCCCTGGCTGTTTACACCCCTTTTGGCCCAGCCGGTTCAGGCGGAATTCACACTCCTCTCTGTTGATCAGCCCAATGTGGTGGTTGAAACTGTCAAGCAAGCCGAGGACGGCCGGGGATTGATCGTGCGCCTGTACGAGTGTCAGCGCAGCCGCCGGACTATCACCCTAACCACCGGTTTCCCGCTGGCGCATGCCTGGCGCACCGACTTGCTTGAGAGTCCTCTGGCCGAGTGGCCGGTATCTGCTAATTCAGTCACATTCGAGATCAAACCCTATCAAATTCTTACCTTGAGGTTGTTGCCGGAAAATGAGCCCGAAATTTAGTATGCGGTTGTGAATCCATCCGCTGTCTGAACCGTTTAGGATTGAAGTAATTCATTTCAGTCCAGTGGAAGGATGATTGAAAAACTTCGACTCGGAGACTTTCGGCTCGAAAATTGGATATATTATGTTTACTGGTAAAAGGCTTTGGCTATGGCGAAATTGCCGTCGATTTACATTTAAGCGTGCGCACAGTCGAGGGAAATATTTCCAATATCAAACAGAAGTTTGATGTCGAACGGCGGGTTGACCTGATCTGCTTTGTGGCGCAAAAAGGGTTGGGTTGTTGACCAACTTGAGTTAAAACAGAAAGATAAGATTCGTGGTGGCTGGAATGACCGCCTCGAATTTTTATTTAGTCCTTTTTTAAATGACCTATTTCATTCAACTTATTTCCTGAAATAGGTTAAAATTCATGAAGCGATAAGCCATAACTGAATTCACACAAATAAGTGCAGAAATTGATTGCCGCTTTTCTTAATTTGATTCATCAAAAATGATGGAGGCTTGCTTTGCCATTTATCACTATTACCACTGATTTTGGCACGAAAGACGGCTTTGTGGGTACTATGAGGGGAGTCATCTGGAAAATTTGCCCAGATGCGCAAATTGCCGACATTACTAACGAAATTGCCCCTCAAAATGTTCAAGAAGGAGCCATTGCTCTCTGGCGGGCTTATCCTTTTTTTCCGAATGGAACAGTGCATCTTGCTGTTGTAGACCCTGGTGTCGGTACTCAACGGCGCCCGATTGCGGCAAAATTGGGCAGCCATTATTTTGTCGCCCCGGATAATGGCTTATTAACCCCAATAATTGAAGATGCCGAGCAGAAAGGTCTACCAGTAAAGTTCGTGCACCTGACCAACCAGACCTTTTGGCTGCAGGATGTCAGCCACACCTTCCACGGACGAGATATTTTTGCTCCTGTCGCTGCTTATCTGGCCAAAGGCGCCCAGTTATCTGAACTGGGACCCGCCATCACGGATGTCATTCGCTCCCCGTTACCTAAACCAGAAAAAACGGCTGCGGGTTGGAAGGCTCAAATTGCTGTGATCGACATCTTTGGCAATTTGACGACCAATTTACCTGCTTCTGCTGTGGAAGGAAATAGCCAGCTTACCTTTCGTTTGAAAGGCGTCGAGGTGAAAGGGTTGATCGCTTCTTACGGTCAGCGTAAACCGGGGGATTTGGTGGCATTGGTGGATAGTGAAGGATATATCGAGATTGCTGTTGTAAATGGCAGCGGTGCTAAAAAATTGAACGCACAAGTTGGGGATTCCGTCGAGGTCATTGCTGAGAAATGAACGATTTACCCTTAGTTATTGAGAATCTCTCTTTCCGCTATCACCGCCGTTCTGAGCCGGCCATCGAGAATATTTCTTTTTCCTTGCAGCCAGGTCAGGTCATTTTAATCGCGGGCTCCAGCGGCTGCGGGAAAACCACCTTGATGCGTTGCATTAACGGACTGATTCCAAACAGCTATCAGGGCGATATGACCGGAAGTATTCGCCTGTTCGGCAGGTCGGTCACTGAAATGGAAATGGCTGAAATTTCTACAACCGTGGGAACAGTACTGCAAGATCCGGAACGCCAAATTTTAGGCAGTTACGTTCTCAATGAAGTGGCATTTGGCCTTGAAAGCCTTGGATTACCCCGCGCAGAGATTATCCCTCGCGCGGACAAGGCTCTGGAACGATTAAATATCAGTTACCTCCGCGATCGTGAAACCTTCGGAACTTCAGGGGGAGAAAAACAGAAAATCGCCCTGGCTGGCGTGCTGGCGATGGAACCCAGGATTTTATTGCTCGATGAACCCCTGGCCAGCCTGGACCCAGTCTCAGCGCATGAAGCCTTGGCTGCTTTTCGTCAGTTGGCTGATGAAGGTATCGCGGTCATAATCGTCGAGCACCGCGTCGAAGATGTTCTGGCGATTCATCCGGATACGGTCATGTACATGGAAGAAGGCAAGATGGTCTACTTTGGAGACAGCCAGGGCTTGATGGAAGTGGTGGATTATCACCGCATCAAACTACCGGCTGAGGTTGTGCTCGAACGTGCGCGCAAAGACCCCGCCCCAGTGTTCAACCCTGTGGTGCTCCCCAAAGCAGAGAAACAACCGCTCATTCATTTTGAAGATGTTCATTTTCGCTATAATGACGATACGCCGGAAGTCCTCAAGGGTATCAACTTTGACGTTCATTCAGGGGATGTGATCGCAATTTTGGGGCATAACGGCTCGGGAAAAACCACAATGGTTAAACACGCGCTAGGATTGCTCAAACCAACCCAGGGACAGGTTTTAATCGAAGGTCTCGACACGCGTAAAACCACTGTCGCCCAATCTGCGAAGACCGTAGGGTATGTGTTTCAGAGTCCTTCACAAATGCTTTTTGCTCCCACGGTAGAGCAGGAACTTGCTTTTGGGCCCAAGAATCTGGGCTTTTCAGCAGCAGAAATCCAGAAGAATATTGAGTGGGCTATAAATACGGTCAATCTCAAGAGTGAGCTGGAAATGCCGCCCCTGGCATTATCCTTTGGGCAGCAAAAACGCGTCAGTATTGCGGCAATTTTGGCCATGCGTTCACGCATCTTAATGATGGATGAACCCACTGCCGGCCAGGATTACTGGAACTATCAGGCTTTTATGGATGCCATTTTGCAGATGCCCGGTTTTGACTCGATCATTTTTATCACCCATGATGTTGATCTGGCCGTGATCTATGCCAACCGTATTTTATTGGTGTACGATGGTCAGTTGGCCGCTGATGGTTCCCCGCAGGAAGTTTTGAAAGATGAAAAACTGCTGCGTTCCTGTCGCGTTTTACCTACTTCACTGCTAAAATTAAACTTAGATTACCTACCCAAAACAGGCAAATTCTATCGTGCAGAAACTCTGGCCCACATTCAGAGTTAATTCATATGTACAAGTTTTTATCTTGAGGAGGAAAATATGAAAAAAAAGTTATGGCAATTTGGTACGCGGCAAGTGGTGTATTCGGCTTTAGGCGCGGCGCTCTACGCCATCCTCAGCCTCATCACTAACTGGATTCAACTGCCCTCAGCGGGGAATGTGTCGTTCCGCCCGGCAGTGGTCATCCCCATGTTCTTCGGTGTGGTGTTTGGCCCCATCGTCGGCTTCATCTCCGGCTTCCTGGGCAACATCATCAGCGATCTACTGGCTGGATACGGCCTCTGGTTCTGGTGGGATATTGGTAATGGCTTGATGGGCCTCATCCCCGGCTTGATTTTCTTGTGGATGACCAATTACAAAGCCCTCAAGGATATTCTCTGGGCTGAGTTGTTCTCCTTCATCGGCATAGTTGTCGGTATGGGCCTGGCTGCGTTCTCTGAGATGTGGGTTTCCGGCGCGGACATCAAGACGGTTGTCTTTGCCAATTTCCTTCCCGCTGCCATCCCCAATGCTATTAATGGCTTGATCTTGCTGCCAATCTTGATGATCGCTTACGCTGCCATCGTTCAGCGTTCGGGAAAATAAATTAACTAATGCTGGTTACCTGGCACTACCGCAGCCGTAAGAGTTTTATGGAGAGGTTCGATCCGCGAGCCCGTTGGATCTTCTCTCTAGCATTTTTGTTCTCAGTCACCATGTTCTGGGATGCTCGCTTTCTGGTATTCTTTTTTGCCATTGCATTTGCCTGGTATTTCTCTGCCAAAACCAAATGGAAAGAGACTCGCAAAGGCTGGTATTTGATCAGTTTCATTTTGTTTATGATGATCGTGGTCAATACCCTCATCACAGGCGGTGGGGCAGGCGGAGTGGTACCTGAAGGCGGGCATCTGGTTTGGCCTGCTGGTCAATTTCTCTTTGGCAGGCATTTTACCTTTGGTTTGACCTGGGAAAGGCTGTGGTTTGCGATCTGTCAGGTTATGCGCATTAGCGGCATCTCAGCGATCTTCCTGATCATTCCCTATACCATGGATCCCCGCCAGTACGGCGTGACCTTCCGCGGCTTGGGGTTGCCCGATAATTTCGCGTATTCGATGGAATTGGCGTTTCGCTATGTACCAACCCTGGCGCGTGATTTCACCACCACCTTTGATGCCCAGCGTGCGCGCGGGTATGAGATCGAGCGGGTGAAGGGTAATTTCATGCAGCAGATTGTCCGCGTAGCGCCATTAATTGTGCCGGTGACCATGAATTCGATTCTCTCCGGCGAGGATATTACCAATGCCATGGACTTGCGCTGTTTCGGCCAACGCCCGCGTACCTGGTTGTACAAGTTGACTTACCACTGGCAAGACTACGCCCTGATTGGTTTTGGTGTCGCCATGCTGGTGATGGGCATCGTTTGCCGTTATGTCTTTCACATCGGCGGATTCTGGGTGCCAACCTGGTTCATTCATTGAGCGTACATAAAGATGAGCAGCCTCGGTCGGTTGCTTTTTTTGTCTCAATTAAGTGGTTTGCCAATATGATGAGTTTATAAATTGTTGTTGCTGGAAGCCTGAAAGTCGGCTACCTATCCCAGTTTTATCGGGAACGGGGCGTACAATAGCTTTATTGAAACGCGTAGGGGCACGGCATGCAGTGCCCCTACCACTTGCATCTGCATCATTGGTGCCTGCGCCGGCATCACCTATCCCGGTCCTACTTTCTTTTCCATGCTAGAATTAATGAATCAAATTGTGAAATCAAACCTTGAAAAACGCGAGATTGTGGTGATCAACCTCTTCGTGTAAGGCAAGTTTTCACCATAGATTGTCTACAACCATGTTCGTTGCTAACGATTCGTTTGAAAGGGGAAACCCATATGACTGACTATAAACTCAGTCCTTCTGACCTTACTTTTTTGTGGGATGAATGCCCGCGCTGTTTTTATCTAAAAGTCGCGCTCGGCATCAATCGTCCGCCGGTACCTTTTCCATCCATATTCAGCAATATCGACCTGCTCATGAAGCGCATGTTCGCCGGGAAAAATACGGCTGAATTTTCGTCCGATCTGCCAGCGGGGAAGGTGCTGTTCAGCGGCAAATGGGTTGAATCCACACCCATACACTCGCGGAGAACCGATGTATCTTGTTACATCAGGGGAATATTTGATTCAGTACTTCAGTTTGATGACGGTTCTTTCGCGGTGGTCGATTTTAAAACCTCGCAGCCTAACCCGCATCATGTGGAGTTTTACGGCCGCCAACTGCGGGCTTATGCTTACGCACTGGAGCACCCTGCTCCCGGAAAATTGGCGCTTGCCCCCATCACCCGCCTGGGACTGCTGTGTGTCGAACCCATCGACATCGACCGCGACGAACATGGGCGCATTCGCTATGTGGGTGACGTTACCTGGCTCGCCGTCCCCAAAGATGAACCGGCGTTCATGACCTTTCTGGAGCAGGTAATGCAGGTACTCAGCGCACCCGAACCGCCGCCAGCAGCCGAAAAGTGTCCTTTTTGCAAATACCGTGCCGAATCCAGGACGCACGGGTGGTAAAAGCCCTACAGCATTAAAACCCAATCAACCACTCGAATATGTAAAGTAGACTTGACATTTGTCCTCTTTATGGATATACTATGTAAAGTAAACTTTACATTGGAGGTGGAATGAAGAATCGTTTAGAAGTTTTGCGCCTGCAAAAAGGCTGGACGCAGCAAGAGTTGGCTGAGAGGGTAGAAACTTCGCGTCAGACGATCATCTCGCTGGAACAGCGCAGGTATAACCCCTCGATCCTGCTGGCATTCCGGCTGGCGCGCCTGTTCGAGAAAAATATCGAAGAAATATTTATTTATGAAGAAGGATCTGAAGATGAATAACGATGAAAAATTAACTAAAAAAGTACGCACCCGCTGGATTGTCTTTTGGGTCGGGATTGCCATTATCCTGCTCGGGGTGGCTCTGATGGGATTCGCGCCGCAGACATTCCTGCAGTTACGCTGGGAAATTGTTTTCTTTTTTATTCCCACGGGTTGGGCAGCGGCAGAACTGGTGAAGCTGAGTGCTATCCGTAAGTCACCCGAAGCGGCGCTGCGTGAAAAAGTCCAGAACACTGATGAACGAATGCTCAGCCTGCGTATGCATGCCGGTAATATTGCTTTCTTCATCACTCTGGCACTTTCGATCATCGCTTTGCTGGTTTATTCATTTCTCTCCAAGCCGCAGAATGCCGGCCTGGACTGGACCTGGAATTACCTGGCTTTCATGGTGGTAGTCCCTCTGGTGGTGTATGTGATCGCGCTGATCCGCTACAATGCGCGGAACTAAATTAAAAAGAGTCATAGTAGTAAACAGCCTTGACAGAGTCTTCGCCAAACCTGCCAGGGCTGTATTAGAAAATTACATCAGGGTTTTAGCCCAGGCTGCGGCTCGTTCAAGCTCGCCTTCCTTGAGCGGACCTTCGCTGGCTTTGACGATGAACCCTTGCGGTATGGACACCATGCCGGCGCCTTTTTTTTCCAGTGCGGCCACGAGCGCTTTATCAGCATAGCCAAACGATTTGACCAGGAACTTAAGCATTTTGGAGGTGACCCCGGCTGGATCAATGCGCGTATCGAACGCGGCCGCCTTAACACCGGTCAAACTGTTGGCCGGGAGAGCTGTGAAAAAGGCCTGGGTGGCCTCGGAGGGACGAAATCCGCGGGTGGGGGAACCGACCACCAGCAGGTCGAGACCTTTCAACTGCTCTGGGGTCACCGCATTGAAACGCAAAACCTGAACTTCGGCTTTATCCAGCAGAGCTGCGCCAATGGCTTGAGCAATTTTCTCGGTGTTCCCGAAATAAGAATCAAATAAAATAAGTGCTTTCATTGGAATTTTCCTTTCATTGTTATATACGCAAACATGCCTCATTTGTTGCAGCGAGAATGAATATTTCCTGCTAAGCTGAATTTACCCTGAGAAATGCCAATTATCAAGTAAAATATAAGATTGGGCAAGCTCTGTCATTAATCTCAGGTACATCAGCTTAACAATCAGGAAGGTAATAAAATGGAAACTTCGCGCCATTTTCCGTATGGATTTATTGATCGTGAGATTATCTCCGAAGCCGACATTGATACCCGGGTGAAGGAATTAGGCAAGGCTATCACCCATGATTATCAGGATTCAGAGAGGGTTTTACTTCTGGGTTTGCTGCGGGGCAGCGTAGTTTTTCTCACCGACCTGATGCGCGAGATTCGCCGGCCGATTACAATGGATTTTATGTCGGTCTCTTCTTATAATAAATCTGAATCCAGCGGTTTCGTTCGCATTGACTCGGATCACAAAACCAACATCCGCGGCTGGGATGTGATTCTCATTGATGATATCGTGGATTCCGGGTATACCATACGCACCGTACGTAAGCTGCTGCTTGACCGCGAACCGCGCAGCCTCAAAGTCTGCGCCTTGCTGGATAAGCCGGAGCGTCACAAAGTGGACATCAGCATCGATTATTTAGGGTTCAGCATCCCCGACTATTTTGTCGTGGGTTATGGTCTGGATTACGACGAGAAAGGCCGTAACCTTCCTTATATTGCTTCTATTGATCTGTCGAAAGGGGAGTGATTCCTATGCCTCTGGATATTGTTGTTGGCGCACAATGGGGGGATGAGGGGAAAGGGCGGGTTGTTGACCTGCTCTCAGAGAGTTCCACGCTGGTGGCTCGTTACAACGGCGGCGATAACGCCGGACATACCGTCACCGTCGGTGAAAAAATATATAAATTACACCTGATACCTTCAGGTATCATCCACACCAATACTATCGGCGTTTTGGGCAGCGGAATGGTGCTCAACCTTGAGACGCTGGTTGAAGAAAGCGCCATGCTGCGTGCCGCCGGCGTGAGCATCACGCCCGAGCGCCTGTGGATTTCGGATGCTGTACAGCTCATTACTCCCGCTCACCGCCTGCTTGACAGCGTTCAAGATTCCGCGCTTGGCGCAGCCAAGATCGGCACCACCGGGCGCGGTATTGGTCCTGCTTATGTGGATAAAGTCTCGCGCCATGGTTTGCGTGCCGGAGAAATTCTGGATCTGGAAGCCTTTGCCGCGCGCGTCCGTGCCCACTTTGCTGAAGTCGATCACATCCTCACCGACTGGTACCATCAACCCGGCCTGGACACGGAAACTCTGCTCAAAGAGTACCTTTCCTGTGCTGCGGAGCTGCGTCCCTATATTCGCCGCATCGGCCCGCTGGTGCAATCAGCAATTCAGAAAGGTCAAACCGTGCTGGCCGAGGGTGCTCAGGGGACGCTCCTCGACGTGGAGCAGGGAACTTACCCGTTTGTGACCAGCTCATGCACCACAGCCACCGGTGTCTTCAGCGGGCTGGGGCTGGGAGTACAGCCGGTGCGCAGTGTGGTCGGTGTGATGAAAGCTTTTCAGACCCGTGTGGGAGCCGGACCATTCCCGACAGAGCTGCAAGGGGAAAGCGCCGCCTTTCTGCGCGGTTCGGGAGCCAACCCCTGGGATGAGTATGGAACCACCACAGGGCGTCCGCGCCGGGTGGGCTGGCTCGATCTCGTACTTCTAAAATATGCTCACGAAGTGAATGCCTTCAGCGAGCTTTTCCTCACCAAACTGGACGTACTCTCCGGACTGAATGAAATACCGGTGTGCGTGGCCTATCAACGTGGTGGTAAAAAGATGGATACGCTGGATTTCTCCGGGGACGCACGTTTGTTGGCGCAGTGTACACCGGTTTACGAGACCCTTCCCGGTTGGCAGGCGAAATTAGGGGCTTGCCGAAACTGGACTGATCTGCCCAAAGAGGCACAGGCTTACATCCAGTTTATCGAGGCGAAGATTGGGGTGCCGGTGCGCACGATCTCTGTAGGACCGGAGCGCTCAGCCATGATCCGGCGGAGCTGATTTGCAATGACTGAGTTTGCGAATTACCAGAGTCCGTTTAGCTGGCGCTATGGATCGCCTGAAATGCGCACTATTTGGAGCGAAGAAAATAAACGTTTGCTCTGGCGCAGGTTGTGGGTGGCGCTGGCTGAGGCGCAAACCGAATGGGGGCTGGTCAATCGCGCACAGGTGGACGACCTCAAGGCGCATCAGACTGACGTAGACGTGCCTCGATCCCTGGCGATCGAAGAAAAAAATCACCACGACCTGATGGCGGAGATCAAAGTCTACGCCGGGCAGTGCCCGCTGGGCGGGGGGATTATTCACCTTGGCGCGACCTCGATGGACATCAAGGACAACGCCGAAGCGCTGCAAATAGCCCAATCGCTCGACCTCATTTTGGATAAGCTAAAACAATTATTGGTAAAGCTGGCCGAGAAAACCGACCTGTATGCGGCTTTGCCGGTGATGGCCTTTACGCATTTGCAGCCAGCCGAACCCACTACCCTGGGTTACCGCCTGGCAAATTTTGCTCAGGATCTGCTCGAGGACTATGACTCCCTGGTGCGGGTGCGCGCTGGATTGAAAGGCAAAGGCTTCAAGGGCGCGGTGGGGAATGCGGCTTCTTATGTAATGCTCTACGGCGGACTGGAAGGTCAGCGCCGCTTTGAGGACTTGATAAGCCGGTCGCTGAAGTTACCGTTTTTCGAGTTGACTACCCAAACCTATTCGCGCAAGCAGGACTATGCAGTACTCAGCACTTTAGCCGGATTGGCCGCGACTGCATCCAAATTTGCCTTTGACCTGCGCTTGCTGCAATCCGAAGTGATCGGTGAGGTGGGGGAGCCTTTCGCGGCTCAACAGGTAGGCTCTTCCGCCATGCCTTTCAAACGCAATCCCATCGAATCCGAAAAGATCGATTCTCTGGCGCGGGCGGTTTCTGTGGCTCCGCTGACGGCCTGGAACAACTATGCCAATTCACTTCTCGAACGCACGCTCGACGACAGCGCTAACCGCCGCACGCTCTTCCCTGAAACCTTTTTAGCGGTGGACGAGATATTGAGCACGCTGACTGAGATCCTCACCAATTTACGGGTCAACGAAGCCATCATTCAACGCAATCTGCATACTTTTGCTCCGTTCGCAGCCAGCGAGCGTGTACTCATGGCAGCGGTCAAGGCCGGCGCGGACCGCCAGGAGATGCACGAGCTGCTGCGCACCCTGAGCATGGCTGCCTGGCAGGAAGTCCAAGCCGGGTCGCCGAATCCGCTCATCGAACTGATTCAGCAAGAAGCGGGCATCACCCGCTGGATCAGCGCAGCTGAGTTGACTCAATTATTCGCCGTCGAAGGCTATACGGGGATCGCCGAATCACGCGCGCATGAGATGGCGGCAAAGATAAAGCAGCTCTTCTGAGGCGTGCAGCGCGTCATACACCTCCGCAGAACACGAGCCGTTTTTCCGAATGAAAGTAATGAAAATTGAAATCCGGGTAACGAAACCCGGACAAAAACCTCCCCCGGCTCAGATTAGCCGGGGGAGATTAAGTGAAACGTTTTTATTGGCTTGAGCGTTTGAACGACCAGAAAGCCGTGGAAGAAGCGTTCGCGTAAGTGGTACCGGTTGCATT
>Ga0224522_1000520_pt1 | contig 12502 bp, 2 predicted proteins | sample CFST25metaG_FD_182733 | JGI IMG/M metagenome (GOLD analysis project Ga0224522, IMG submission 182733) | Peat soil microbial communities from Stordalen Mire, Sweden - C.F.S.T25 | ecosystem: Environmental > Terrestrial > Soil > Wetlands > Peat | place: Sweden: Norrbotten County, Stordalen Mire...
TATTAGACCTTTTGGGTCAAAGTCGAAAAACTCGAAAAAGTCTAAAGACATATTTGGACATATTATCCCATATGGATAACTAAAATGTTAGGCACTGTTTTATTAAGCGCTTACATATGGATAACTAAAATGTTAGGCACTGTTTTATTAAGCGCTTACTACACAGGAAGCAAGTTGCCCTGTGTTTGCGGGATGGCGAGGCGGCAGCGGTTTCGGGTGCAGCGCAGCTGGAGAGGGAACGCGAAGAAATGCCGACATACCAGAATTCTGGCTGTCGGCAAATGTGTTAATTTTGCTTAACCGTCCCTATTATCTACTTACTTATAATCAACATCACAACTCCAACTTGGGTGTTTGTCATTTAGCTTTTTCAAGATGCTTTTCATTAATGATGCATCATTAGGAAGTATTTTTTCAACGTTTTCCCAACCAATAAACACTAATTTTTTTGGCATTTCAACCAAACCTGTTATCGCATCCGAAAACGCATCCCAATTCATTCCATAAAAGTTTGGGAAATTAAGATTTTCTTTTAATAAGCCATGCAATTGATTTGCATTAATAACATTTGAAACATCAATCGTTATTAACTCTATTCTGTAATCATCTTGCTTGTTGAAACTCATGTTTTACCTCCTATCTCCATGTTCCTATACTAATTACCGTTTGATAATGGTCATATGATATGTACATTTGACCATCATTTGAATACAATAATCTTGTACCTGATTGCTTTGCACGTGTCATTGTGTCAGTAAGACCAACATCAGCCTCATACCATACCCTTCCCTGTGCTGTTGGCAAAATGCTTGTAGTGTTCTCAAATACATCTCCACCTATTTGCATACCAGGTGCATAATTTCCTAAAGCTTTTCCAGGCTTCCATCCAAGTGCTTCAGCCTCTGCTTTTGTTATATAGTTTGATGGTAATTCACCTGTCAGTCTTAAACTATCTATAAGAGGATTAGCATTTTCAGTGGTCCTTAACACTTCTTTAAATTTTGCATAATTTATTACACTAGCTGCTTCAGAATTAACCGTCCCCTCAATAATTGTTCCTTCTAAAGCAAATTCAGCTACTAATTCAGGCAATGCAATGGAAGCACCAAGGGAAATTAGAAAATTGGTTAATTCTTGAATGCTTGCACCTTCTTTTGGATATGGTCCATCAAATGCATGAAGTTTAGGTTGTCCATTTGTATTATAATATGCGTCCAACACGGCATTGGTTAAAGCAATTGGATCACTTTGAATACTATTCCAGTAATTGTTATATAAATTTTGCGCATATTCTGTCCCTGCCTGAACCTGACTTGCAGTAAGTTTAAAGGTACTATTCTCATTAGTAGGGTTAACTATATTAGTTGATTTTCTTGTATCCAAGTCACCTACAATAGTATCTGCTTTTGAATTAACAATTTTCGCCACGGAACTTTGAGGTTTTCCAGAATTTTCAGCATTTGTGATTGCCTGAACTGCAGTTTTTACAACAGAGTCATTCTTTGTTGTACTAATTGCATTCCACGTTTGTGATGTAAAGCTTCCACCGTTATTAACTACTGCATCTGCCTTCTGGTCGAATTTAGTATTCGCACTATATCCCATCTGATTCGCTTTGTTATTCCTTATTGCATCAGCCTGTGCATGTATAGCTGCTTTATCTGCTTGAGTTTTTGCAGCATACCATAAGTCAGTTAGCTTTGATATTGCAACACGAGCATCTTCGGTTAATGTGTCATCACCTTTTTGCCAATGACCAGTTGGGTCTTTATACTTTATCGGGTTATTACTACAGTAAGTATAATAATTTAAAGATAATGGGTCATTCGGATCGCCTGTATATGTATCTTGCTGCAAGAATCTCGCAATCTTGCTGTCATACATTCGACTATTCAGATAATAGAGCCCTGTCTCACTGTCATACTGATATCCTGCATAAGTAATGTTGTTATTCACAGTCCCTGTAGTGCCAGTTGGGTCAATATTACCGAATGCATCATAATAATAGGTTGCCTTGACTGTTCCGTCTGTTCCTATCAATGCCGTAACATCTGCGTGACCATTGTACATATAGTATAAAGTGTCCCCACCTGTTGTTCTTGTAAGTAGGTTAGCCCCATACACATTGCTTGCTGTCTGATTACCTGCTGCATCTGTCTCTAATACTACCTTGTCTGCTTCATACAGGTATCTTGTTGTCTGTCCACTGACTGTCTTCTGTACTCTGTATCCATCACCGTTGTATGCATATATACTGGAGCTGGTTCCCTCTGTTGCCTTTACCATCTGGTTCCATTCGTCATACCTATATATGCTCTGGTAGTTGTCTGTTCCTTCGCCAGACTTGTTGCCTGTTACTCCTGCTTTGTTTCCTGATGGTGCATTCTTTACTACTGTCCTGCTCTTGGCTATCATATTGCCGTTAGGGTCATAGGTATAGACTACTCTTTCGGTCTGTGTTGCATTCTGGGCTATGGTTTTCAGTAATCTGTTCTGTTCGTTGTAGGTGTATGTGGTTGTTTGTGACCCTGTACCTGCCGTTATTGTTTCTGTAAGTCTGTTGCCTGCCTTGTCGTAGGTATAGCAAGTTACTCTACCACTTGGTTCTGTTACTGTTGCAAGCCTATTAAGGCTGTCGTAGGTATAGTTTGTTGTTCCCTTCTTGTCGGTCTTGCTAGTCTGGTTATGGGCTGCATCGTAAATATAGCTGTAGCTGTCTATGACTGTTGTTCCATCACCTTTTGTGTTTACAAGGGTTTTATTGAGGTTGTCCTTGTAGTAGGTATATTCTTCTCTTGAGCCGTCAGGATAGAGTACTTTCTTTCTTGAGCCGTTTTCATAGTAGTCATAGCCTGTAGTCTTATTGCCGGATGTGACTGTCAGTAGTTTTTCTACTTTGTCATACATTTTGAGTGTCACATTTCCCTTGGGGTCGGTTGATTTTTCTTCAACACAGCCTGACACTACTCCTTCAAGTATATCATACTGATAGGTGCTTGTTCCAATGCTTGGCACTGTTTTTGTGAGTACTCTTCCGAGTTCATCAAATGTCCTGGTTGTTGTTCCTGTACCATCTGTCATGGTTAGCTGGTTGCTGTTGTTGTCATAGGTATAGCTTATGACATTACTTCCGTTTGTCTGGCTTGTGAGTCTTCCGTTCAAGTCATATATGTAGGTTGTTGTCTTATTGTTTCTATCGGTTTTTGTTTTGATGCTTCCATCCGGATAGTAGGTATAGTTTTCTATTTTGTTCGGGTTACCTGTTCCGTTAGGATCTGTCTTCTTTATGAGTTTGTTTGCTATGTTGTACTGATATATTGTGGTATTTCCATTACCATCGGTTTCGGTGAGCATATTTCCGTTGGCATCATAGGTGTAGCTGGTTTCTTCTCCTTTAGGGTTCAATACATTTTTTAGCCTGTTGTATTCGTCATAGTTGTAGGTGGTGGTTATACCGTTTCCATCGGTTTTTGACTGTACGTTGCCTACGTCGTCATATGCCTGTGCGGTTATATGTCCTTCAGGGTCTTTTGTGGTCAGTAGTCTGCCGTTGCTGTCGTAGGTATAGCTTGTTTGATTACCTAATGCATCTGTTGATACCGACTGTAGGTTATTTGCAGTATACTGGAGTTTTTGTATTGCTGTATACGGGTCATCTTTTTCTATCAGCCTGTTTAAAGGATCGTACACATTGGTGGAGGTGTTGCCTCTCCAGTCTGTTACTGTGGTCTGGTTTCCGTTTAAGTCATAACCATAGGTTGTTATTTGCAATACTCCTGATACGGTTATTTTTGTGCCTACCAGCTTGTTTAACTGGTTATATATGTTTTCTTTTGTTTTACCGTTACCATCTGTTTCAAATTTCTTATTTCCGTTCTTATCATATCTTGCAGAGGTGGTTATTCCGTTTTGTGTATGTGACAAGGTTCTCCCTTGGTTGTCGTAGGTGTAACTGTCCATTTTGCCCATACTGTCTTTTTGTGTTTTTAGGTTTCCGTTTTCGTCATACTGATAGGTGACGGTATTTCCACCTATTGTTGTATCTCCCGGATATACTGCACTTGCAACCTTATTAAAGGCTGTATATGTGTAGTTTACTGTTGCACCGTTGCCGTCTGTTTGTGTTTTAGGGTTATTTGCAAGGTCATAGGTGCCAGACTTTATTTGCTGTGCTGCTGCGTTCAGGTTCTTCTTTACTTTTACATTTAGTACGTTTCCTGCAGAGTCGTAGGTGTAAAGGGTTATGACCCCCTTTGCGTTTGTATCTGATATCTTTCTTCCTATTGCATCATAGTCATACTTTATGGTGTATGGAAGGCCACGTTGTTTTGATACGGTATCAAGTACTGTTACAGGCTTGTTCGCAAGGTTATATGTTGTTTCTGTTCCGTTCCCCAGTGCATCAAGCTCTGATATTACGTTTCCGCTGTTGTCATATTTGTAGGTTTTTGTGTTTACTGTTACGAACTGACTTGTAACTGGATCAATGTATATGTCCGTTTTCGTTTTAAGTCTGTTCATGTTGTCATATACATATTGTATTCTGCTCAGCTTATCCAGCGTTTTTGCTGAGTCGTAGTTTTTTGGTGATACTTCTATTGTCTTTCTTCCTGCTAGGTCATAGTCATAGGCAGTGACTCCGCCTTTTGCATCTGTTACCTTGGTAACAAGGCCTCTTTGGTTGTAGGTATAGGTTGTTACATTGCCGTTTGCATCCGTAGTTGTAAGTGGTTTGTTCTCATCGAAGTAGTAGGTGCTTGAGGTGGATATCGTTGCAGGAGCATTGTTTTCATCTACTCCAGGCTGACCGACACTTAGTTGTCTGTTTAGGTTGTCATAGGTGTAGGTTGATACCGTTCCTCTTTGGTCAGTGGCTGTTTTCATGTTCCCGTTTTTATCGTAGGTGTAGGTAGTTGTTAATATTGTATCTGCTGAGTTACTTGGGTCGTTGGTATATATGTCTCCTGCTCTGACGTGTACTTTCGTGTGTGATACCTTACCCAAATAGTTGAAATCATACTCTGTGGTGTTTTTGTTTGTTGCGTCAGTGTACACGTTCTGTTGTGTTTCATTACCATCAGCATCATAGGTATATTCTGTCTTTCTGCCTTCACTGTCGGTTACATTTTTCAGCTTGCCGTTCTTGTAGTAGGTACTGTTTTTCACAACAAGGTTCTGTGGTATTGCATAAAGTGCTACCTTATCTATTCCTGCTTTTTCTGCTGTCTTGTTTCCTACTTTGTCGTACTCTGTTTTGGTATAGGTGTACAGGGTGTTACCGTTTGATACTTCAAAAGGTGTCCACTGCTCTGATAGCCTATTTAATCCGTCATATTTGAAGTAGGCAATACTTCCGTTGACATCGGTTGAATTATTTACTGTTCCGTTAGGGTTATAGGTTGCTTTTGTTTTTGTTCCGTCAGGGTTCTGTTGTTCTACAGTTCTTCCTGCATAGTCTGTAATGGTTACAGTTACAGACTTGTCTGTGCCGTTAAGGTAACTGGTTTCTGTTTTCTGTGCTTTACCGCCGTCAAGTACTGCATACGAGTCTTCTGAGAGCAAGACTTCAGCTGCTGTTGCATTGTCCTTGTAGTAGGTTTTTGTTGGTCTGTCCATTACGTCATACTCATACCTGTAGACTGACAGGTTAGGTTTTGTTTCTGTGAGTACATTTCCGTATACGTCATAGATGTAGCTTGTCTTATTGTTTTCCGGGTCTGTTTTCTGTTTCACTAATCCATTGTCATAGTAGTCGTACCTGGTACCAACGGAATTGTCGGTGTAGGTATCTGTTGTTGTGTTGTCTACAGTAGAGTTGTACTGGTTAGGGGATATTTCCTGTAGTTTTCTCCCAAGCAGGTCATATACTGTTCTTGAGGTTTCACCGTTACCATTGGCTATTGTAGATTTTATCAGTTGTCCGTTAAGGTCATAGGTGAATTCCGTCCTGTTCCCTTTCGGGGATACTTCGGCGGTCTTCCAGCCTATACGGTTATATTCGTCGGTGGTTGTGTTGTTTTCTGCATCTGTTACTGTTTTTGTGTTTCCGTCCTTGTCGTAGGTATAGGTGGATATATTGTTTTCAGGGTCTGTTACGGTTTTAAGTAGTCCTCCTACATTACAGGTAAAGAGTGATAGTGCATCTGCTTTTGTATAGTAGTCGTAGTTGGTTATTGCGTAGTTTGCCGGACTACTGGTTCCGTCTGTGTATGGATCAGTTCCGTTTAGGGGCTGTACCTTTTTTATCAGGTTTATCTTATTTGTATCGTATACAAAGTAGGTGTAGTTTCCGTTTCCATCCTTTTCGGAGGTCTCGTTGTTTTTATCGTCAAAGGTGTAATCGGTAGTGCTGTTGTCTGCGAAGTTTATCTTCTTTACTATATTACCCTTTGTGTCAAGGTTAAATTTGGTAGTGTTACCGTTTCTGTCGGTAGTTGAGAGTATGTCTCCATAGGTATTTTTTCCGTCATAGAGGTAGTACTCTGTTAAGGTACACCTGCCGTCTGGGTCCTGTACCTTGATGGTATACATGTCGGCGTTGAACCAATAGGTGGATACCCTTTTGTTAAGGTCTGTTATGGTTGTCTTCTTGTTAAGGGTGTCATATACATAGTTGACTGTATCACTCAGTGCATCTGTTGCTTGGGTAACCTTGCCAAGGCTGTCGCCTTCGGTATGGTTGTAGGTCAAGGCTTCTAATATATTTCCGTTATGGTCTTTTATTTGATTTAAGTATCCATTACCGTCATAACTGTAATACATTTTGCCACCCATGGGGTCTGTTACAGTTGACAGGTGATTATTGGCATCATATTCATATTTGACTGTTCTGTTCTGTATGTCTGTGATAGTGTCTATGAGTCCGTTTGTGTTGTAGTGTACATTGTAATCCCTACCAACGGTGTCTGTTATTTTTGTAACCTTACCCATTGAATCAACGGTTATATTTAGAGTGTTCCCGTTCCTGTCGGTCATTTTGTTGAGCCAGCCGTTTGCATCAAAGCCGTAGGTATATTGGTCTTTCGTGGTTAGTGTGTAGGTGCTGTCTGCATTCTTTACTAGTATACTTCTTGAGTCTACTGCAGTGTATGAGTTGTCCGTATTCTGTTGGAATCTCTCTACTGCTCCTGTCGGGAGTATAACTGTTACAAGGTCAGAACCCTTTGCACTGCCTTCAAAGCCGAAGGTCCAGCCGCGTCCGAAGGGGGTGGACTTTTCGTCGCCCGAGTTGTAGGTCCTGCTAAGGTTTACTGTGAAGCCTGGAGCAGGTATGCTCATGTCGTTTACTGTGAAGGAGAAACTACCTGAACCTGGATTGACACCACTTTCTCCATAGTGCAGTCTTCCTGTTATTTTTGATAGCTGATCCTGTGTGTACCAGGAGTTTATGTCTCCTCCGTCTTGTCCTGGAGGTGCTGTATCTACATCATTTCCAGCACCTGTGTAGGTATCTGCTACAGGTTTTGTGTTGGAAAGGGCTGCAAATGCGTCTACCCTTCCTCCTGTTGCTATCTTACCTGTAAGGTTTGTACAAGGTACTACGTTTTGTTTTATCCTGTCTTCTATTTGTGTAATGGTGAGGCTTGGGAGATAGCTTTTCAATAGTGCTGCTTCACCTGCTACGAATGGCGCTGATGCAGATGTACCGCTCAGGTAGTCGTAGGTATTGCCTGGTGTGGTTGTGAGTATATTTACTCCTGGTGCTGCTACGGTTATGTTAGTTCCATAGCTTGTAAAGTTTGATAGTACGCCTTTGCTGTCTAGTGCTGCTACTGATATTATATTTGGAAGGTTAAAGCTTGCAGGGTATACGGGTACCTTGCTCGTATCTGCTCCCCTGTTTCCTGCTGCACATATGAAGAGTATTCCGCTGTTTGCCATTGCGTCTTTTAGTGCTTGGTTGTTGTCTGAGCCTCCGAAGCTGCAGTTGATTATTTTTACATTGTGGTCCATTGCGTATTGTATTGCATCTATGGCATCACTTGTGTAGCCTACTGTTCCACTTATGAATTTCAAGGGCATTATTTTTACTTTTGGTGCTACACCGGTTATGCCTGTGCTGTTGGTTGAGGCTGCTATTATTCCTGCTACCTGGGTACCGTGTAGGTCCAGTTCAGGGTCATCATACACGGTTGCATCGTTGTTTACAAAGTCCCAGCCGGGTACTATGTTGGCTTTAAGGTCTTCATGGTTTATGTCTACGCCGGAGTCGAGTACACCTATTACTACATCAGGTGAGCCTTGGGTTAGGTTCCAAGCGTTTACTGCGTTTATGTCTACGTTCGAGCGTCCTGTGAGTCCGTATACACTTTGTCCGTTGTTAAGCATGCCCCACTCTTTTCCGAACTGTGGGTCAGTGGGTACTGCACTTATTTGAACAGGGTAGTTGATTTGAGCATATTTTACACTCTTGTCTTTTTTGAGCTCGTCTACTACCTTGTTTACGTCATCGCTTTTATCCATTTCAAGAAGGTTTATCTTGTTTTTCTTGAACTTCTTTTTTATGTCCAGTTTTTTTAGTTTTAGCTTACCTTTTATGTTTGTGTTGAGTGTATCAGCCTTAGTGTCATCGTTGTACACTACTATTATTTCACTTTTGTCCCTGTCACTGTATACAGTTTTGGCTTTGTGTCTTGGTGCCGCAAAGGTCATTGACGGAAATGCGGACAGTATGTTTGTTATTATGAATGCCGATATTATTAGCTTCGACATTGTCTTCATTATTTTTCTTCTCATTTTATGTATATCCCCCTTAAATTAATTAACACTGTAAGTAATTGATACTTGTCCGCCTGTCTTTGACTTGAACGTAATTGTATCTATTATCCCTGAATATTCTCCCGAGAGTTCTGTTTCATTGACTGTTAAGATTATCATTCCTGGTGTGAACTGTACCACCTTTATGTTACTGTCAGGTATGTTTCCTGTCGTTAGGTCAGGTATTGCTGATATGCTGTACAGGTCAGCTACATCAAGCTGGCTTAGATCGTAGGTTATTGTGATTCTTGCACTGTTTATGTCAGGTATGTTCTGTGCGTTTATCACAAAGTCAAAGGTGTCTCCTTGACTGAAGGTGCCTGTATATATTAAGGCTGAGGTCTGTGCTGTGATGCTTGTACTCCAGGTTCCTATTCCTGCTGCATTTTTTGCTCTTACCCTGTAGGTATGTTTCTGGTTTGGTTGTACTCCTGTGTTGGTGTATGTTGTTCCTGTTACGTTTACTAAGTTTGTTCCGTCTATTTCTACATCGTAGGAGGTTGCTCCCTCGACTGCATTCCAGGTAAGGGCTATGTCTCCACTTTGTGTGTTTGCTGTAAGATTTGCTGGTGCTGCAAAGGGTGTTACTTTTGTTAGTGGAGCACTCCAGTTTCCATTTCCTCCTGAGTTGTTTGCTCTTACTCTGTAGGTGTGTGGTGCTCCTGGTGTAAGGCCTAAGTCTATGTACTGGGTGTTTACTCCTGTGTTTGTTACTGTGCCGTCTGTTTCTATGTCATAGCTTGTTGCTCCTGCTACTGCTGCCCAGGTTATTGTTATTGTGTTTGTTGTTGCGTTTGTGGCTATTCCTCCAGGTATTCCTGGTATGTCTGATTGTGTGAGTACTGTTGTTCCTACACTCCAGTCGCTGGTTCCTCCTGCATTTTTAGCTCTTACTCTTACTGTGTGCTGTGTTCCTGCTGTGAGTCCCGGTTTGGTGTATGTGATTGCATTTCCGTTGTCGGTTGCTGTTCCGTCTACTTCTACGTCATAGCCTGTTGCTCCTGCAGCATTGTTGTAGTTTATTGTTATGGTGTCTTTTGTGGTGGTTATGTTTATTCCGTCTGGTGTTACAGGTTTGTCCGGTAGTGTGGATATTGTCTGTAGTGTACTCCAGTCACTTGTTTTTGTTCCGTTTACTGCTCTTACCCTGTAGGTATGGCTTGTGTTCGAGCTAAGTCCGGTTTGTAGGTACTGGGTGTCTACTGTGTTTGTTACTGCCCCGTCTATTTCTACATCGTAGGTTCCTGCAACGTCTACACTTTTCCACGATATTTTCATTGTGTTGTTTGTAGGTGTCAGGGTTATGTTTGATGGTACTGCTGGTATATCCGATAGTGTAGTGGTTGCGAGTGGTTGACTCCATGCTCCTGCTCCGTCTCCATTGACAGTTCTTATCCTGTAGGTATGTGGTGTTGATGGATTAAGTCCTGTGTTGGTATATACCGTACCTATTATGTTCTGTGTTGTGGTGCTGTCTATTTCTATGTCATAGCTTGTTGCGTCTATTAATGGATTCCAGGTCAGGGTTATGCTGTTCTGCCCTGCTTTTGCCTTGAATCCAGTTGGCGCTTGTGGTAATGCTACCAAGGTGATTGTATTTATCGGTGCACTCCAGTCTCCGGCTACTCCGTTGTTTTCGGTTCTCACTTTTATGTTGTGGCTTGTTTCGGGTGTGAGTCCGGTTGCTGTGTAGCTTGTTCCTGTTATGCCTGTTACTGGTGCTTGTCCGTCTACTTGTATGTCGTAGCCGGTTGCTCCTGCTACTGCTGCCCAGGTTAATGCGGCTGTAGTGTCAGATGGCACTGCTGCAAGGTTTGTTGGTATTCCGAAGTTGTTTGTGCGTGTTGTTGCTGTTACTGCTTCACTCCAGTCACTTTGTACGCCTGCTGTTACTGATCTTACCCTGTAGTTGTGTGTTTCGGCGGGGTTTAGTCCGGTTTGTGTATATGTGTTTGTTGTTACGTTTATTGTGCTTGTTCCGTCTGTTTCTACGTCGTAGCTCTCTGCTCCAGCTACTGGATTCCAGTTGAGGGTTATTGTATTTACTGTGATGGATGAGACAAGGCTTGTTGGTACGTTTGGTGCTGATGGCAGGGTTGATGCTATTGTATCACTGCTCCAGGCACTCTTGTCTCCTGTGTTTCTGGCTCTTACCTTTAAGGTATGGCTACTACCGGGTACAAGTCCCGTTCCTGTGTAGCTTGTTCCTGTTACGCCTGTGAATAGCTGCCCGTCTGCTGTTACGTCATAGCTTGTTGCTCCTAGAGATGCATTCCAGGTTATTGTTACTGTGGTGTTGGTTGCTGTTGGGACTATGTTTGTTGGTACATCCGGAGCATTCTGTTGTGTGGTTATTGTTGCATCTGCTGTCCAACTGCTTGTACTTACTGCGTTTACCGCTCTTACCTTGTAGATGTACGGTGCGGATGGGTTTAGTCCTGTACAGGAATAGGAGGTTCCTGTTGTTGTGTATGTATTGCCTCCTACATTTACTTCATAGCTGGTTGCTCCTGTTACTGGTGACCAGGATACTAGTATTTTGTTGTTTGTGGAGTATGCTGTTATGTCTGTGGGTGTATCCAATAGGGTGGATGCATTTATCAAGGCTGTGTATACACTGCTCCCGCCTGTGTTGTAGGCCAGTATCCTGTATTTGTGTTGTGTGCCTTTGTCAAGGGTATTGTATGTATAGGTGAGGACGTTACCGACATCGGTAACTATTCCGTCTGCTTCGATCATGTAGCCTGTAGCTTTTGGTGTTGCGGTCCAGGTGAGTGTGATTGAGTTTATTGTTGTTGCTGTTGCTGCAAGTCCCGTAGGTACTACCGGAGGATTAGGGAGGGTTGCTTGTGTTATTGTGCTACTGTATCCGCTTTGTCCTCCTGCGTTTTCTGCTTGTACAGAGTATGTATATGTGGTTTCTGGGGTTAGTGCTGTGTCTGTGTAGTTTATGTCCGTTATGTTATTTATGACTACTGTATTGTTTGAAGGGTCTACCCTTTTAACATCATAGCTGGTTGCTCCTGCTACTGCATTCCAGGATAGGGTTATGCTTGTTCCGCTGTTGACTGTTGCTGGTACTGCTTTCCAGGTTGGTATGACTGGTGGGTTGGGGTTTGTTGCTGCTGTGGCTGATATTACGAGCCAATTTGTTTCTACGTTATCCCCGTTTCTTGCTTTTACTTCCACCTTGTATGTTGTAGCCGGAGTTAAACCTGTTATTGTGTCTGTGAGGTTTGCTGTCCATGCGTTTTGTTTTACTAATACATCGCTTGTGCTGTAGATTGCAAGGGCATACTGCGTTCCTGCAGGGTTGCCGTTTGCCTGCCAGGAGGCTGTTAGGCTTGTGTTGGTCGGAGTTCCTAGGCTCCCGTTGTTTGGGACATTCGCAAGGGTGTATTTAGCCAGTGGATTGCTCCAGGTTCCTGCACCTCCGGCATTCTTTGCCCTCGTTTTGTAGGTGTACTGGGTGTTGGTAGTGAGGCCTGTATGGTTGTAGGCTAAACTTGTCCCATTGTCTATTGCAGCTCCGTTGTTTACGGATATGTCATAACCTGTTGCTCCTGTCACTGCTGCCCAGGATAGGTTCATGGAGTTTGTTGTTGGTGTTGCACCGATGGTTGGTACTCCAGGCTGTGTCCAGCCTGTGATTGCTGTACACCATGCACTTGGAGTTGGATTTGCATTCTTTGCACGTACGCTGAAGGTGTGTGATGTGCCCGGTGCAAAGGTTGTCTGTGTATAG
>Ga0224522_1000521_pt1 | contig 12499 bp, 11 predicted proteins | sample CFST25metaG_FD_182733 | JGI IMG/M metagenome (GOLD analysis project Ga0224522, IMG submission 182733) | Peat soil microbial communities from Stordalen Mire, Sweden - C.F.S.T25 | ecosystem: Environmental > Terrestrial > Soil > Wetlands > Peat | place: Sweden: Norrbotten County, Stordalen Mire...
AGTTTTTTCGGCAGCGGGAATCAACTGGTATGAAGTTGCACAAAATACAAAAAGACCTTTGGGCGTAGAAATACCGATGTACGTAATTGCTAACGAAAAAAAATAATACAAATATTCTGATTACAAATTTTATTTTTGATGAAAACATTTGATGTAATTATAATCGGAGCAGGCAGCATAGGAGTTCCCCTTGCATTTTATCTCTCCAAAAAAGATTTAAGAGTCGGGGTACTTGAAAAGCTTGCTTCCGAAGGAAGAGGACAGAACCGTGCTGCAATCGGCGGTATAAGGGCAACCCATTCCGACCCTTCAAAAATAAAAATCTGCCAGCTATCCATTGAGCTTCTGAAAAACATGAAAGAAGAACACGGAAAAGAAATAGACTGGATTCAGGGAGGATATTTATATCCTGTTTATGATGATATTTCGGAAAATAATCTGAAATTACTTTTATCAAAACAAAAAGAATTTAAACTCAATATAGATTGGGTCTCTCCGGAAAGAGTAAACGAACTTGTTCCGGGAATTAATATGAACAGCCTTCGCGGTGCAACATTTTCACCTGAAGACGGCTCCTGCTCACCCTTAAAAGTAACAGGTGCATATCTTTCACTTGCAAAACAGGCAGGTGCGGAATTTTATTTTAACGAAGAAGTAATTTCGATAGAATCTTCAAAAGGAAAAATTTCTTCTGTCACTACTTCAAAAGATATATACTCTGCTGATTTTTATATAAATGCAGCCGGTGCTTATGCAAAAGAAACTGGTAAAATGACCGGTTTGGATATACCTGTTAATCCGGATTGTCATGAAGCCGGAATCAGCGAACCGGTTCAACCTTTTTTCAAACCTATGGTTGTCGATATAAGACCTGATGACAAATCTTTAAATTATTATTTTTACCAGAATAAAGAAGGACAGGTTGTATTTTGCATAACTCCGCGGCCTCCGATTGTTGGTAAAGACACAGATAATACTTCCGAATTCCTTCCGCTTGTAATTAAACGCATGCTTACTATTTATCCGAGACTAAGAAACTTAAGAATCAGAAGAACCTGGCGAGGTTTATATCCTATGACACCCGACGGTTTTCCGATTGTTGGTTTCACAAAAGAAATTGAGAATATGTTTCTTGCAGCAGGCATGTGCGGGCAGGGATTTATGATTGGACCCGGGCTCGGGAAGATTATTTCGGAGATAATAGCCGATAAATCAAATAAATATGATTTCATTACCGAACAGTTATCCCTGTACAGGAATTTTACAGGAACAGAAATGCTGAAGTAGATGGAAGTATCCGTTGAAAATAAGCAGACTCTTGCCAAAAAGTATGCCAAGACGCATCAAATATTATCTGTAGTCGAAACTACTTTGTTTTTTGTAATTCTTATTTTACTGGTACTGACAGGTCTTTCCAAAGATGTTGAAAACATATCCAATAAATTCTTTTCTAACGGCTATATTGCACTCCTTGCCTATCTTGCAATTATTGGTCTGGCGGAAAGTATAATTAACTTCCCGCTCGATTTTTATTCGGGCTATATACTGGAGCATAAATATGGCTTATCTAATCAGACAATATTAAAATATTTTCTGGAAAAATTAAAATCATTTGCAGTCGGATTGGTAATTGGTGTTCCTGTAATATTAATTTTTTATTATATACTCCGGAATTATGAAAACGGATGGTGGTTTATTGCCGGATTATTCATGTTTTTCTTTTCTGTAATAATAGGAAGAATAGCTCCAGTATTGATTTTTCCGCTATTCTACAAATTCAAGCCCATAGAAAATGAATCAGTTAAAACCCGGATTTTAAATCTTTGCAAGAAAACCGGTATCGAGATTAAGGGCATATTTGTTTTCAATATGAGCAAAAACACAAAAAAAGCAAATGCTGCATTTACGGGGATAGGAAAATCGAAAAGGATAATTCTCGGCGATACACTAATGGATAAATTCAACGAAGACGAGATAGAATCTGTATTTGCTCACGAAGCGGGACATTTTAAGAAGAAGCACATTATAAAATCGATGATACTTTCAACACTTCTTACTTTTGCGGGTTTATATGTTTCTTCAGTGCTTTATAAAACTGCATTAATAAATTTTGGATTCATCAATGTTTATGATATTGCTGCATTACCGCTGCTGGCTTTATTTCTCAGCTTATATGGTTTAATAACCACACCAATTTCGAATATTCTCTCAAGAAAATATGAGCGGGAGGCAGATACATTTGCGCTGGAAACAACAGGTAATAATGATGCATTTATCTCCGCAATGGAAAAGCTTGCCGACCAGAATCTTGCAGACAAGCTGCCGAATAAAATTATTGAATTTTTATTTCACTCGCATCCTTCACTTCAAAAAAGAATTGAGTTTGCAAGAAATTACAAGAGATAGGTCACTTTCGTTTTTATTTAAAGTTATTAAGATATTCCAAAATCCTTTTTATTCCCGTATTAAAATTTTCTGCCGGGGTCAGCAGGCTTACGACAATATATCCTTCATCTTTAAAATCAAAGAAAAATCCGGGATGAATATAAACATCTTTTTTTTCCAGCATCTCAAATGCCATATTTTCCTCGCTTATTTTAATTTTTATTTTAAGAACCGCATACCAGCCGCCATCCGTTTTCATCAAATCAGCAAATTCATTTGCAATTAATTCAGATTTCAGGAATTCATAGTTTCGTAAAATTCTGTCTTTAATCTGCGCCTGTATAAAGTCTCTGTTAACAAGTAAACTGCCTACTGCCAGTTGTACGGGGGCACCGACAGATAAATACGTGTCGGTTATTATTTCCAGTTTTTCTTTTGCTTCATTGCATTCTTTTTTCGGTCCGCCGACTATAATCCAGCTTAGTTTCATCTGTGGCAGGCCGCAAATCTTCGATAGTCCGCTTAAAGTAAAAGTCAAAACATAATTTATACCTGCGACCGAAAATATATTTTTCCTGTCAGATTCAACCGGATAATCCAAAAAAACTTCATCGCATATTACGGCAATTTTATGTTCCCTGCAAATTCTTAATAATTCATTTATTTCTTTTGCTTTAATATAATTCCCTGCCGGATTATTCGGGTTAACAATAATTACTGCTTTGGTTTTATCTGCAATCCCTGATTTTAGAGATTCAAAATCGATCGACCAGAAATTCCCGTCAGAATATTTCAGCTTGTAATTCTTAATATTCACGGATTCCATTTCGGCTATGAAGGAAAAGAGAGGATAGCCGGGATTAGGGATCAGAATTTCATCTCCCGGGTCAGTCAACAGCTTGAATATAAAGGAATAAGCCTCGCTCGTACCAGATGTAAGGAATATATTATCAATATTAATTTCAATATTTTTTTCTTTATAGTATTGAGCTACCGCTTTCCTTGCAGTTTTCAGCCCTTTCGGGTGGGGTAAATATTTCAATGATTCCGGTTTGGAAACAGCATTTAATATTCCTGCTTTATCAAAATCGAAACCGGCATTAGTCGGATTTGATTCCATTAAATCAAGCACACTGATCCCTGCAGATTTTTTATCCTTCAGTAATGCGCTCAGTTTGTTTTCTTCCGTATTGTAATTGAATCTTTTTGAAAACATTATTAAATCATAAACAAAGAGACTTCAGGAATTCAGTCCCTGAAGTCTCTTTAAACTTTTTTATATAAATTAAAATATTTTAGTGTTTCATATTTCCCATATCCATATATTCGACATCCTTTGGAGCTGTAAAGAAATCATCCGCTAATTTTACGTCCTGTTCAAATACCGTAGCAACGACTTCTTTTTTATTTTTATCTACAATTTTCAATCCGAATGCATCGTTGTAAATCGAAATCAATGTACCGTCTTTTGTTTTATAAATGTCGCACTTGTACCCGAGAACATCGTCTGTACCCATTTTTTCATAATCTTTCAATTTATCTTTTATATTAACTATATCAAATTCCGAGTCTTTATTCTCGTTTACATCCATCTTCATTCCCATTTTTTTACCTTCGATTTCAGTTATCATGTAAACGGTCTTGTCGGCATAGTACATTGAGGCATCATTCTTTTTATCACCAACCATCATGCTCACTTCAATCTTAGCACTTTTTCCCTTAAAATAGAAATCCATCGAACCTTTTTCTTCGGGAGATTTGCTTTCATATTTTATATGATACGAAGAGCCTTCCGAATATGATATTTCTTTCTTATCTGTTTTTTTATCCTTTGCGTCCGGGGAATCTTTCTTTTTACCGCAACCGTTTAAAAGGATTACAGCTGAAAGAATTAATGCAAGGAAATATAGTTTTCTCATTTGATTATAGATTAAATTTATAAAGTGTAATTTAACAAAATCATTAATTTTCATCAAGGTTAAACATTCCGGTTTTTTAATGAAAAAAGCGGTTAAACAGGTAAAATTACAGTTGTATGGGATATCGGGATTTGATTATTCTCTTCCGGAAAATTTAGGTTTCCTTTTTTCCATGAATGCATTTATGCCTTCTTTATAATCATCGCTCTGATAGACTGTCTTACGCAGCTGGGAGATTCTTTCAAAAGCCGCAGGAGTGAGCGGGTGAGCTTTTCCGAGTATATTTAACTGCTCTTTTATTACCGATATTGCCAGCGGAGAATTTTTTATCATTTCATTTACAAATTCATACGTAAATGCTTCCAGTTTCTCAACGGGAATCACGTGATTCAATAAACCAAGTCTTTCAGCTTTTTCGGCACTAACAGGTTTAGCCGTAAAAAACATTTCTTTTACGGCAGACATTCCGAGCATATTTATGAAATGCAAAATTCCGTTCGAATTATAAGGTACACCAATTTTTGCAGGTGTAATTGCAAACGTAACGTTCGGCTCACCTATCAAAATATCGCAGGTAAAAGCAAGTTCACACGCACCTCCCCAAACAGTACCTTCTATCATTGCAATTATGGGAGTATGAAAATTCTCAACAGTTCTTAACAGCAGTTCAAGGGGATTATCATAGGATAACGGGTCTTTCCCGGGTTCGGCTAATTCAGAAATGTCGTGACCTGCGGACCAGACTTTTGCGCCTTTTTCAGCCCTTAAAATTACGGACCTGACCCTTTTGTTTTTAAAATCGGACAGAGTATCGATTATTTCGTGTATCATTCCGGTCGACAGGGAATTTCTTTTCTCGTAATTATTAAACTGAATGGTACCGATATCATCTTTAATTGAGGAAATAATCAGGGTCATGACAATTTTTTAAATTTAATAATCATCTCAGTTCCTTCGTCTTTCATACTTTTTACGTCAATTGAAGCGTTGTGCAAATCCAGAATCTTTTTTACAATAGCCAGTCCCAGTCCGTAACCCCCGGTTTTCTTTGAGCGGGAGGAGTCTACTCTCGCAAATGGTTCGAAGATATTATATAACTGGTCTTCTTCGATACCTTCACCGAAATCCTTGACGGATACAATATAATTCTTATCGGATTCTTCAAGGCAGATAATTATATTTTTATTATTGGGCGAGAATTTCAATGCATTGCTAATCAGATTTCTGAATACAATAATCAGCTTTTCCTCATCTGCATTTACCGCTACTTTTTCTTTGTTCTTAACATAATTTAAAAAATCTATCCTGTTTTTTTGCAAATCATATGATGCAATGACATTTTCAATGAAAGATACCAATTCCACTTCTTTCAAATTCAGCTGCAAATAATAATATTCATTTCTGTAATACTCCAGAATCTTGGATATCATGTTTTCAATTTCCATTACGTCTTCGTTGATTTTTTCTTTCGGAGTATTGAGTTCCAGACCGAATTTAATCCTTGTCAGGGGTGTTCTTAACTCATGGGAAACATCTACAAGTAACTGTTCTTTTGCCCTGATGGAATCTTTTACCCTCAAAGACATCTCTTTTAAGGACCTTGCAAGCTCACCGAATTCATCTTTCTTTTTTACAGGCAATTCAGAATCATAATTTCCGCTCCCTATTTGCTGTACAGCCATGGACAGTGTTTTCAGAGGTTTTAGCAACCAGTTTAACAGGAAATACAACGGCACAAAAATTAAGCTTAGCAGCACAACCAATGCAATTACAGCTTTTTCGGGATTAAATGTTTCCTGAGGTGTAGGATAACTTAAAATAAAAAAACCTTCGGGAATTTTATAAATACCCATCATTTTATCTTTAAAATGAAAAGTAAAAGATTCCTGACTTTTGGAATGTTCTTTATATTCTTCGTTACCAGAAAAATTTTCCAGTACGGGCACATCAGCAGAAGTTGACCACTCCGTATTCTGATAATAATATCTTATTCCCAGGCCCAGATCATTTGATAGAGTTCTGGCTTTTAAAGTATCCGGAGGATTTCCCATATCCTTTACCAGATACTCATCCATTTTTGAAAAATATTTGCGGTTAAGTTTTTTAGGTTTGAATTCAGTACTGTAATTAATAAACAAAGCTACTGCAATGTTCATAAGTACACCGAAAACTACAATAATTAATATTAATTTTACAAATATGGATGTGCCGATTTCCCTTTTTTTCATTTATTCTTCCTCAGCAAAAAACATGTACCCTATGGAATGGACAGTCTTTATTAACTCTTCCTTCTTCGGAGAAAAACTTTTTAATTTGCCTCTTAAACGGGAAACCATTACATCAACGGAACGATTATATGACTCCCAGGAAATGCCTCTTGTATTTTTCATTAAATCATCTCTGGACAGGACTTTTCCGTTGTTTTTTGCGAAAAGAATAAGCAATTCAAATTCAGCAGTGGTCAATTCTATATCTGTGGTATTGACGTATGCAGCTCTTTTATTTACATCTATTGCCAAGTTTTTAAATTTAATCTGTGAAGCAAGTTTTAATTTCCCCTCGACCCTTCTCATTATAGAAGATATTCTTGCCAGTAACTCGCGCGGTTCGAAAGGTTTCGGCAGATAATCATCTGCCCCCAATTCCAGTCCGATGATTTTATCGGTAACTTCCCCTCTTGCAGTCAGCATAATAATAGGGGTATCATATTCTTTCCTGATTATTTTACATACCTCAAAACCGTCCATTTCCGGAAGCATAATATCTAGAATAATGATATCAAAATCATTCTTTTTTATCTTTGCAAAAGCATCCGACGGACTTTCCGAGGTCGTGCAATTGTATCCGCTTTTTGTCAGATATTCGGAAAGAAGCTCGTTTAATTTTGTATCGTCATCAATTATAAGAATTGATTTATTCATATTAATTAATTATGCATTTAAGATACTAAAAGTTTTTAAAAAAAGAGACAGCAAAAGTCCGTAAGGACTTTTACTGTCATTTTGAGGGATATGGGAAAAATTAAAATCTTATTCAAATTTAAACAGTAAGTATTATTAAGATTCAACACCGAACAAATATACAATCATTAATTATGGGAAATATCTCATTAGAGTAAAAATATGTAACAAATTGTAACTCAATTTACAGTTGTAATATTAATGATTTATTCATAATTTTATGTAATATGATATTATACAATAAAAAAATATTTCCGCTTTACATAATATTACTTTTTTCAACATTCTTATTCCAATCCTGCTCTACTTCCACTTCAATTTCGAGCTGGAGAGATAATTCCGGCGGAGAAAGCAAATTTAATAAAATTCTTGTGCTGGCATTGGTAAAAGATCTTGAATATAAGACTTCACTGGAAAGCAAACTTGTTTCAGATTTAAAAAAAGCCGGTATTAAATCCGTAAAAAGTCTCGATGTAATGTCACCTTTGGAAAAATATTCAAAAGATGACCTTGATACCCTTTTACAAAGAAATAATTTCGACGGACTTCTGACCGTTAATTATAAAGGTTTTGTTTTAGAAAAAGAGAATAGAAACGGTATAAAATATTATAAATATTACAAAAGGTTTTTTAAACCCGTAAAAAGAAAAGGTAATATCCTGACTCACAGAACAGTTGTATTGGAAAGTATTTTATTTTCTGTGAATTCGGAAAACAACGTCTGGGTTGCAAGCACGAAAACCGAAGATTTTTCCGGAGCAGAGGACCTTGCAAATTCAGTTTCAGAAGTTTTAATTAATGATCTTATTAAAAACAAATTAATAAAATAGTTATTCCAAAAATCGACCCCAAATATTATTTCAGATTCTGTTTATCAGTTTTAATAATTGTAATTTTATTTATTGCTGTCTGGCAGGTTTATTTTGTTCTGAATATTCCCGATTTGGATACCGATGCATATGTCCATCACGTAATTGCAAGACAGATTATAATGTCGCCGAAAGATTTGAGCATTCACTGGGTCTGGCTGCCGCTATTCCATTACATTTCGGCGGGAGCAATCCTTGCAGGGGCTAAGATGGATACAGTAAGGTTTGCAAATATTTTAATATGGGCTGCGATACCTGTTATTTTGTTTTTCTTTCTTTACAGGCAAAAAACTGAAAATAATTTATTTATTGCATTTCTCTCCTCTCTGTTTTGCGCAATTTTCCCGATTGGAATCTTGTTGGGAACTACGGCACAGCCCGAACCGCTTTTTGCTTTGCTGATTTTATTGTTTGTAATATCTGCATCAAGCAAAAGATATATTATATCAGCCATAATCTTGTCTTTTGCATGCATGCTAAGGTATGAAGCCTGGGCAGTTTTTATTGTTGCGGTATTAATGTATCTTTCGGACATCATCAAAAACAAAAGATTTTTAATTAATAAAAAGATACTGAATATCATAATCCCGTCATTGGTTATTCTTGCCTGGGCAATATTAAGGTCACCGTTCGACGGTAAATTATTCGGGTTTTTATTCCAGACTCAGCAGTTTGCAAATGATGCATTGAACCAAACGAACTCATTCCAGGGCGGAATATTAAAAATATTGTATGATATAATTTACTATCCTGTTTTTGTGCCGTTTCTTTTTACGGGAATAAATTTACTGTTTGTACCATTTGGAATTAAGAGATGCTATGTGAATAATAAATGGTTTTTATTATCAGGTGCCGGGATTCTTGCTTTCATCAGCTTAAGCTGGATTATGAAATCGAATCTCGGACTTGACAGGCATTTTGTATCCATAATTCCGTTATATTCAACGCTCACTGCATTTGGCATAGCAAATGCAATCGGATATCTTAAAAAATTAAATATTAAAAATAAAATATTAAGACCGGGAAATATAAAAATTACTCTTCTCACCGTCGTATTTATTTCTTCATTAATATATCTTGTGATGTGGTTGTACATCTGGCAAAATAATTATAAAGAAGGATTCCCTGAAAGAGAAATTGCATCCGAATATTTGAAAAATATTCCCGATAATAAAACAATATTTTGCAATGATGCGATAGTAGAGATATTCAGTGATTTGGATTTCAGAAGATTCAATCACATCTGGATGGAGAATAATCCTGCCGCCCCGGAAATGATTATGCAAGCGGCAAAAACCGAGGGATATGTTTATGTAATAACAACTCCCGAGAAATGGAAAAACCTTAATAAAATCGGTAAGATAATCTTTCAGTCCCCGACTGACGCAGAATCAAAATCTGCAATATTAATAATAAAAGTTGACAAATAAAAAAAGTTACTCAATTTCTTGGGTAACTTGTTCGAGGTGTCGATCGGATTCGAACCGATAGATGTCAGTTTTGTCCCGACGCGTCGGGACTCCATTAAGCCACAAAATAAAAAAAGTTACTCAATTTCTTGGGTAACTTCTTCGAGGTGTCGATCGGATTCGAACCGATGCATAACAGTTTTGTCCCGACGCGTCGGGACTCCATTAAGCCACAAAATAAAAAAAGTTACTCAATTTCTTGGGTAACTTCTTTGAGGTGTCGATCGGATTCGAACCGATGCATAACAGTTTTGCAGACTGCTCCCTTAAGCCACTTGGGTACGACACCCTAAAATAAAATGAGCGGGAAACGAGGCTCGAACTCGCGACTTCAACCTTGGCAAGGTTGCGCTCTACCAACTGAGCTATTCCCGCTTAGGTTTCAAAAATATGTTATAATTTTTCTTTTTTCAAGTCTGATTTTATTCTAAATTTAATTATTCGACTTGAATTCCTTATCTATGACTGTTATTTCACCCGGATAAGTAATCGGTCCTAAGAATGTATCAACTGTCGGTGTTACACCCAGTTTTACCCTTGCAGCCGAACCGTTTTTACCTCCCAATGCCAGTCCTAAATTTATCAATCTTTCGTAATTATCATTTTTAAAAAAACTTAATAAATCAAATGCCATATCGATTGGTATCGTTGTTTCCTTTCCAACACCCGGTACTTCAATTCCGCTTGCAATATTTCCGTTAATTAATTCGGAGTCATCGATGAACAATCTCCATGCAAGTGCCTTTATTACTGCAGATGTATTTGGTGACCCGCCCGTCCCATCATTGGGGTTTTTAGCAAGCAAATTCAGTGTGAATGAAGTATTAAGCTTACCGCTCGAAAATGCAGATAAAAGAGTTGCTCCGTCCAGCAAATTAAAATCAGTTATTTTTGATTTCGTCCCGAATCCGACTCCGCCTACCTTCATGTTTGAAATGTTTCCAAGTTTAAACTGAAGTCTCTGAAGATTTACCATTGCATCCTTGAGACTAGTACAGGAAAAGGAAATCATCGAAAACAAAATAATAACGCTAATGAGTACTTTATTCTTCATATGATTTTTATAAAAATTAATTAAATGTATGTTATTTATAACATTAAATACAGTAAATAAGTTCATTTCAAAAAAAAATGCCATTCACATTTTAGTGAATGACATTTTTTAATAATATTAATAGATTTAAGCCATCTTTTTCATCAGGTCAACTACTCTGCAGCTATATCCCCATTCATTATCATACCATCCGATTACTTTCACCAGATTTCCGCTTGCCATTGTTGAAAGAGCATCGAATATGCAAGAGTGGCTGTTCCCGATTATATCGCTCGATACTATCGGGTCTTCGCAATATTCCAAAATACCTTTCAAATTAGTTTCTGATGCTTTTTTCATTGCGGCATTAATTTCCTCTTTAGTTACTTCTTTATTTAAAATACACACGAAATCCGTAATCGAGCCGTCAGGAACCGGAACTCTCAATGAAAAGCCGTCAAGTTTACCTTTTAACTGCGGCAGAACTTTTCCGACAGCTTTGGCTGCACCTGTAGTTGTAGGTAAAATATTGACAGCACCTGCTCTTGCTCTTCTTAGATCCTTATGCGGCTGGTCAAGCATCACCTGGTCGTTTGTATAAGCGTGTACGGTGGTCATAAATCCTTTTTCAATTCCGAATGCATCGCTCAATACCTTTACCATCGGTGCAAGGCAGTTTGTAGTGCAGGAAGCATTGGATACAATTTTATGCTCGGGTTTTAACACCTCATCGTTCACTCCCAGAACTATCATAGCATCAAGATCATCTTTTGGAGGAGCTGAAAGAATCACTTTCTTTGCGCCTGCATCGATATGCAATTGCAGCTTTTCTTTCTTTGTAAAAACACCCGTGCATTCAATTACAATATCAACTCCCATAGCACCCCAGCCTAATTTTGACGGGTCTTTTTCGGCTGTTATTTTTATTGTTTTTCCGTTTACTGACATCCCGTTTTCAAGGACTTTAACTTCACCGTTAAATTTTCTATGAACCGAATCGTATTTAAGTAAATGAACCATAGTGTTCGGGTCCATTAAATCATTGATTGCGACGACCTCGAATCCTCCGATTTCCACCATCCTTCTGAATACTAATCGACCGATTCTTCCAAAACCATTTATTCCGACTTTTATAGGCATTTTCCCTCCAATTTTGATAATTTTTTTAAATTTTTACTGATTTTGCATTAAAATACCTAAATAGTGTAAAAAAATCAAATCAAAATTAAGTAAATCTTAAATTGATTTTGGTACCTCAAATAAGTATATTTGCAAATGCTTAATTTTTATAAATTTTATTAATATGGCAACAACTTCAGATTTAAAAACAGGTATAATTATCAAATTTAACGGTGATTTGCATTCAATTATGACTGTAGAGCATAGAACCCCCGGAAACCTCAGAGCTTTTTATCAGGTTAAGATGAGAAATCTGAAAAACGGCAAAACTATTGAAAACCGCTTCCGTTCAGGTGAAGAAATTGAAATTGAAAGGCTTGAATTAAAAGAATATCAATTTTTGTATAAAGACGACACAAATTATTATTTCATGGATAACGATACCTATGAGCAGACACACTTAAGTGTGACTTTTGTCGGTGAGCAGGGAGATTTCATGAAACCCGGTCAGAACGTACAAATTACATTTCACGATTCTAAACCGATTGCAGTGGATATGCCGCCGCATGTTGAATTGCTGATTACTTCCGCTCCTCCGGGAATAAAGGGTAATACGGCTACAGGCGCTACAAAGCAGGCTATACTGGAAACAGGGGCTGTCGTTAACGTTCCATTATTCGTGAATGAGGGAGATATCATTAAGGTGGATATCAGATCTCACGAATATATTGAAAGAGTTAAAAGC
>Ga0224522_1000523_pt1 | contig 12490 bp, 10 predicted proteins | sample CFST25metaG_FD_182733 | JGI IMG/M metagenome (GOLD analysis project Ga0224522, IMG submission 182733) | Peat soil microbial communities from Stordalen Mire, Sweden - C.F.S.T25 | ecosystem: Environmental > Terrestrial > Soil > Wetlands > Peat | place: Sweden: Norrbotten County, Stordalen Mire...
ATACAGGAACTGTTCCTATTTCATATCCACCAGCAGAACTTGCTGCCGCAGGTTCCTGAGCCTGGATTTCTGAACGGAAGGTTATTTTGGGAATAAAATAAAGCATTCCCTGTCCTAATGTATTATTACTGCTGTCAAGAATATTAACCTTTAAATCGTATGCAATATCATTCGCAAAACTATCCGTAATAACCGCAGTAATTTTTCCTGATGTCTTAGTAAAGTTTGCCGCTGTAACAGTCTTTAGTGATGCCGTTCCACTTGAATCTATAGAGTGATATGTAACAACTGCTGAAGTTGAAGCTGCATGAATATCAGGTTGGAACCATTTTATTGTCAGTTTCCCTGCAGTGCTGTCATAACTTTCAACAAAAATATTTACAGGTACAGAAGCAGCAAATACTTGCTGTAATAGGTTTGGAGCCAAACCCAGAACCATATTCAAAATGAGTAGAAGTGCAAGAATTTTCTTTAAATGCTTCATTAAAGGACCCCCATGTATGATTGAAAACAGGTTTTTTTCAACCTTGCTTTATAGTTATGTTACCTTAATAATCAGTACCCAAAAATAAGGATAAAAGTATCCAATATCTTTATCGGCTAATGGAGATGTAAAATTTACATGTAAGTTATAATTTAATCATATTGTAAAAAATGACATCCCCTTTTATATATAATAAAAATCTTGTATATTTAAATTAAATTAAATATTATTAAAATATATTTCAAAAGGCATACTTTAAACTTTGGAGGTTATATGACCCATAAAATATTAATCGTAGACGATGAAGTATCTATCTGTGATTTATTAAAAATAAATCTTGAAGCTGAGGGCTATAATGTAAGATATTCAAATGATGGAATTGAAGCCTTACAGAAAATTGAGGATTTCAAACCTGACTTATTGATCTTGGACCTAATGCTCCCTGGAATGAATGGTCTTGAAATTTGTAAAACAGTAACTTCTAAACGGCCTATTCCTATTATTATGCTTACTGCAAAGTCAGACTTGGTAGATAAAATTTTGGGACTTGAATTGGGTGCTGATGACTACATCACAAAGCCTTTTCATGTCCGTGAAATATTAGCCCGGGTAAAAGCACTCTTAAGAAGGATCTCTGTTCAAGCAATTGAAAATACTTCCGATAAAGTCTCAAATGGTAGTCTTGAAATTTACACAATAGAAAGAAAAGTAGTTTTTAATGGGCTTGAAGTAGACCTATCCGCTAAGGAATATGACTTGCTCAACTTTCTAAATAACCATCTTGAACATGTCCTGTCACGTGAAGTACTACTTGAAAAGGTATGGGGATATGATTATGCCGGCGATACCCGTACTGTAGATGTTCATATCCAAAGGCTAAGAAAAAAGCTCAATGAAGAACAGGCAGGAAATGGCTTAATACAAACAATCTTTGGAGTCGGATATAAGATGAAAAGGCAGGTTTGATGTAATGAGACTCAGTCTTAAGCATAAGATCATAATTGCAAATTTAATAGTATTTGTCCTAACCTTTCTAGTGATAGCAATAATAGTTATCGAAGGGTTGAAATCCTCAAACGAACGTATGCTGATTAATGATCTAATACACCAGGCAGATGTGTCTACCATTTCCGTTAGACAAAGTCTCCTTACAGGAGAACATCCAACCGCTTCAGAGAAAGATTTTTTAAATAGAGGCGGTGAGTTTGCCTTTACAATTTCCACTCAAACAGGAATCCGAACTCTCATTTTTTCCAAATCGCAAACTCAGGTCGCTGATTCGGAGAATTCAGGAGCTATCAAAGAAAATTTCCCTGAATTGAAGGAGGTCACAAAGGGTAACCGTACATATGTTATCCGAAGAAATAACGGTTCAAGATACCTATATTTCGCATTTCCTGTCATCCTTTCAGGAAATAATGTGCTAGGCGAAGTTATGTTTGTATATCCGATGAAGTCTATGGATAATTCCGAACGCAACCTAGAAATCCTGCTTCTGATCTCATTTATCATCGGTATGTTGGTTATTGTTATTGTCAGCATTTTACTTTCTATCAGAATAATCAGACCTATTTTGGAGCTAAAAAACTCAGCAGTTCAGATATCAAAGGGAAGCTTCGAAAACAAGATCGTAATAAATTCCTCTGATGAAGTAGGTGAATTGGCTAATGCCTTCAATACTATGTCCAGAGAGCTTGAAAATAGAATATCCATAATAAATGCAGAAAAGGAAAAGCAGAAACAATTTGTTACAAATGTATCTCACGAGCTTAAGACGCCTCTTACTACTATTTTAGGATATGTAGACCTCCTAAGTACAAAAGGGCATGAAAAAGATGTTCTTGATACATCGGTTCACTACCTCCAGAGCGCAGGAGAACGTCTATCGGTACTGATTAATGATCTCATTGATTTATCAAGTCTAAGCCGCTACGAATTTGAAATCAAACCTGAAATTACAGATGTAACTGAATTATTGAGGGATATTATTGGTCAAATGTCACCTAAAGCAGGTAAATTCAATATTAAAATGCATTCTGATCTGCCTGCATCCTTAAAAGCATTAATTGATCCTACCAGAATAAAACAAGCAGTAGTAAACATACTGGACAATTCTATAAAGTATTCCTCCGGAGATAGCATTAATATCTTATTGTATGAAAATCAAGACATGCTTTATATAGAAATAAAAGATAACGGCTGTGGTATGCCCGAAGACCTTCTGGAAAAGATTTTCGAACCTTTCTATAGAATAGATAAGGCCCGCACGCGTTCCCTCGGCGGTAACGGATTGGGACTTGCAATAACCCGGGAGATAGTAGAAAAACACAATGGAGAGGTTAAAATAGAAAGTAAAGTAGGGGAAGGAACTAAAGTGGTAATTGTATTACCCAATCCATAATAGCCGGTTTCAACCGGGTTGGTTTTTAATTAGCCATGAGGGTAGTGGCAAAAATTTTGATACGAGACTTTTCTCAACTATTTATTTTACAATTTTGTTACATCTCATTTATGTCCCTGTTATAACTTTGAATTAATATTAAGATAATAAAAGACAGAGGTGAAGTATGAAGAAAATACTTTGTTTTATAATTACATGTTCCTTTATCCTGTCCATGTCCGGTTGTAAATCCGGAACTGAAAAAATAAATATCATTAAAGGTGCCGGGCAGGCAAATAATAGCCTACTGGTCAATCTTAAACAACTTGGCAACGGTGAAATTGAAGGATTCCTTAAAGGGGACGATATCCTTCTATGTAATTCTGACGCTAATGGGAAGAATTTCTTTAAAATCAATTCCTCCACTAATGAAAAACTTACTCTTCCAACTTTACCTGTAGCGTACGGAGCCCAGTTGCAAATTTCGCCTGATGGAGAGCAATTTGTAGTAGATAATTCATTAGTTAATATAAAAGCAAATAAATGGTTATCTCTACCCAATCTCATAAATGAGCCTAGTACTAGCTTAAATGCAAAAACAGTTTTTATGCCCCTTAATTCTTATTCATATATGTTTACAGATGAGAGTGAATTACTATATACAAACCCCTACTATTATGTCACCAAGTATCTTGGTACGGATATAAAAAGCTCAGCTGCAAAAAGCCCTTCAAAGAAAGAATATAATGACCTGTTAGCTTTGGAAAGACATTTTAAGCCTTTCAAGCTTCCTGATATCGCTCTAGCCTTAAGTCAACCAGAACTTTTGATTGATGATTTGGAATGCATTTTCATAGGTTTTGACAACAAGACTAATAAAACTTGTCTTTACGTTTTTGACCTATTCAGTAATAAATTTAAACTTATTGATGAAAATGTACGGTCCTACTCGATATCCTTTGACAGAAAAAAAATAGCTTATATTAAAATGGCAGAGAACGAAAGTGGCCAAGATAAACTTTTAGTTTCAAATATGGATGGTACTGCTAAGAAAGAACTTGCAACCCTTCCTGCCTTAGTAGGATTAGCATGGTCAAAAGCGGATTCTTGGATTGCCTTCTCCGGTGGAGAAAAATCAAATTATGATATTTGGGTTGTGAAATCAAATGGTACAGCTAAAGAGCAGTTGACAAACGGATTATTTTCAACCGACAAACTTTTCTGGTCGGACAACGGAAACAAGGTAGCTTTTACCTCAAATAAAGAATTTGAACTGGCTGATTTAACTGGTATCAAACCAAGTTCTGAAGCTATATCTGACTTTTCGTTGCCCGTTGACAATTCAACGGCATATATATTAACTTTAAATATTCAGGATTCAAAAAAATCGAGCATTACTCACCAAGCAAGTTCTTCTAGAACAGAATTATCACAGCATATTTTAAACATATTAAGAAGAGAAACTGAATTAAACCTAAAATAAGTTACATTGGAGGCATAAGGACATAAAATGACTAATCTGTTAAAAGGCAAGCGAAAAATAATTTTTACAGTAATAACACTAAGTATTATGCTATTGTGCGGTATACTGATTACAATTTATGAAACAGGAATATCAACTGCAAGTGAAACTACTTTAGCTCCTCAAGAGCAAAATCAACTGAATAAAGTGATTAGTCTTGCAATCAAAGGTACAAGCAGCTCGTATGGAGTAGGAGAAACCGCAACGGAAGGTCACATTATTCTTTATACCGAAGAAAAAAATACTACAGTTAAGGTTTATACGATTGCAAGCCTTGGTGTATTTGGTTTTGAAAACGGTATTTTTACCATAGTCAGTGGAACAGGTGCAATTCCTACAGTAATGACATTTTCGAAAAAAGAAAACGGTGAATACCTATTATTAAAGAGCCAAGAGCCAATGGATGGATCATATTACTCGGATTCAATTAAAAAGATGTTTCCTGAAAAGCTATGGAATCGAGTATTTGAGTCTCAGAAAGATTATAACGGCCTAGCAGATCAACAGAAAAAACAAGCTGAGGAGTACTTACAAGGCATAGGTAGAAAAGCAAAAATCAGTACTGCATATGTAGAAAGAAAGCTTCCTAATATTAATGTAGATGCATCTAATAAGCTCTTTGCGGAATTAACCAAATATGATGCTTTTCTCAATAGTTGTCCATATTGGCTTGGTACAAGAGAAAAACTAGAAGATGGTGTAAGGTATATTTATAAAACTGTCCAAGGAAAAACCACAGACGGCTTTGATCTCATGACCTATTCAAAGACTAAGGAAGATGGAACGTTGGTAAAGGAAGTTAGATACAGAATTGTTGGCAGTGAGCCCCAACTAATGAAATAGGAGAACTACATAATGAAATTGTATAAAATTATTAAAAGATTTCTTATTATATTTATAATTTCTTGCATCGTTATTGTAACATCTATTTATTCCTGCATTCTTTATAATGCTTTGGAAGCACACCCTAAGAAATCGGATGTTATAATCGTACTCGGTTGCCAGGTAGATAGCATGACCCCTAGTCTCATGTTGAAGAACAGATTAGAAAAAGCACTTGAATTATATAATAAAGGCTATGCCGGTTATATAATAGTTAGTGGTGGCAAAGGTGCAAATGAAATCAATTTTGAAGCTGTAGTAATGAAGAACTGGCTAATAGCACATGGTGTTGGTAGCAGTAAAATATATGAAGAAAATAAATCCTCAAATACATATGAAAACTTAAAATTTTCTAAGGTGATTTCTGATAAGGAAGGCTTTAAGACTGCAATCATCGTCTCAAATGATTTTCATATTTTCAGATCACTTATGACTGCTCGAAAATTGGGTATTAGTGCTTCAGGTGCACCTGCACCAACAGTCTGGTATCTTGTACCTTCCTCAAATGTTAAAGAAATTCTATCAGTAATTAAAAGTTTTGTCCTTAATAGGATTTAGCTTTTTTTCCTAACTATAATTTGATTTCTTCCATTCTTAAAGGATTTTGTGGCATGGTATCCCCTCAGTACAAGTGTGTCGTAAATGATATCTGCCTGGTCAAAATAGTTGTTTCCGACATCAAGTATAAGTCTTTCTCCATACCTCAACTGTTTTGATACTTCCTCCAAGGTTGAATCAATGTTCAAGCTTTCTGCATTCATGATATTATCGTTTTCATCCATACATTTTATCCTTTCCTAACCCTTTGATTCTAATATTGTTCACCAAAATGTGTTAATATATGAGGAGATAATTAATTAAAATTAATATTCAACATCCCAAAACCGAGGTGATTATTATATGTCCAAAACAAATATTGTATTGATAGGTATGCCCGGAGCAGGAAAAAGTACTTTAGGAGTGCTCCTTTCAAAAACTCTAGGAATGCCTTTTCTAGATACCGATCTTCTGATTCAACAATCGGAAGGAAGACTTCTACAGGATATAATAAATGATGTCGGTATTAATGGATTTCTAGCTATAGAAGAAAGTACTCTCCTTAATGTAGATGTTGAAGGACATGTTATTGCCACAGGCGGAAGTGCAATATATAGTTCTAAAGCCGTCGAGCAACTTAAGAAAAATAGTAAACTGATATATCTCAAATTAAAATTTTCTCAAATAGAAAAAAGAATACAGAACATTTCCAGCAGGGGCATAGTTATAAGTAAAGATCAGAGCCTTCAAGATCTATTTAATGAGAGAGCTCCTTTATATGAAGCAAATGCAGATATCATAATAAATTGTTCCGGTAAACATATTGAGGATGTAATATCTCTGATTAAAGAAAAATTTGCTAATTAATTTTTCTGTAAAGAGTGTATAAATAATGCAGCTGACGGTCAATACTATTATTGACCTCACAAAATACATTTTGACCCCCTTTACATGGTTAGTCGAGAGACTAACCCCTTTTTTTGTATTTTTTAGCTGCTGATCATAAACACGACAAACCTCTGTCATATTTTATGCTATAATACAATATATGTTTTGATATTATAGAAGAAATAATAGAATAGAGGGAACGAAATGAAACTGGACAGGTTACTTGCAATTACAATACTTTTGATCAACAGGGGTCGAATTACTGCAAAAGAACTCGCTGATTATTTTGAAGTCTCTGTTCGGACTATACATCGTGATATTGAGTCAATAAACCAGGCAGGTATTCCTATTGTTGCCTACCAAGGTGTAAATGGCGGTTTTGGTATTATTGAGAATTATAAAATCAGCAAAACCTTGTTGACTTCTGACGAAATTTTTTCAATTATCACAGCCTTAAAGGGTGTAAATTCAACTATAGATGATAGAAAAATCAGTGACACCTTGGAAAAAATCAAATCTTTAATACCTTCGGAAGAGTTAAATAATTTAAAAGAAAGCGGCAAACAGGTTATTTTAGATTTTAGCCCTTGGGGAACAAGTAAAGCCTATAAGGAGAATTTCAAACTAATAAAAAATGCCTTAAGTGAAAATAAAGTTATTACTTTCATTTATAAAAATTCTGAAGGTATCTCAACAAATAGAAAGGTAGATCCAATAACAACTGTTTATAAAGGAAATGCTTGGTATCTTTACGGTTATTGCAGGACAAAGAACGATTATAGAATCTTTCGTTTTTCCAGAATGAAAGAATTAGCCATCTCTGATGAGCATTTCAAAACACATGAAAAAAGTCTGGATAATCCACCTTGGGAAAACTTATGGACAGCAAAAGGCATTCCGGTTAATCTAGTAATGAGATTTTCACCTCTGGTCAATGAACGTGTAATCGACTTCTTTTCCGAGCAGGATATTACAATAGAAAATGATGGTTCTCTTACTGTTCATGTCAGCTATCCGGAAGATGATTGGGTATATGGTATAATCCTAAGTTATGGAGAGTATGTAGAGGTTCTTGAGCCACAGCATATAAGGTCGATACTAAAAGAAAAGGCAAAAAAAATGTGGGAAAAGTATTAGTACATATATTTACTCATGTTTTTATATTTATAATATGACATACTGTTGTCATATTTTTTTGTTATACTATTTGTATATTGAGCAAAGGATAGTATTTATGATTAAGGAAATACAGGCTAAAACCCTTCTGACAAACAGTAAAAATCCCTCATCTTGGTTCGGTGTAAAGTACGGCATGAACATTTACCGCGGCTGCCAACATCAATGCATTTATTGCGACTCTAGAAGTGAATGCTATAGGATCGAAAATTTTAATGATGTGCTTGTTAAGGTTAATGCTGTTGAAATACTCAGAAAAGAGCTTTCAAAAAAGCGTATAAAAGGAACTATTGGTACCGGTGCTATGAGTGATCCCTACACCTTTGCAGAAAAGAAATATATGCTTACACGCAAGGCATTGGAGGTAATTGCTGAGTTTCGCTATCCTGTTAATATTATTACTAAAAGTAATCTTATATTGAGAGATATAGAAATCCTTCAAGAAATAAACAAGATTCATGCATGTGTAGCCTTTACCATTACTACAACAGATGACGACCTAGCAAGAAAAATCGAACCTGGAGCCCCTTCACCTTCGGAAAGGTTAAAGGCTATGGGAATATTGTCGGAATTGGGAATAACCACCTGTGTCACAATGATGCCCATTCTTCCTTTTATAGAAGACACAGAAGCTAATATTCTGGATATTGTAAAGCAAGCAAAAGAGTATGGAGCTAAAAACATTGTTTCCGCGTTAGGTATGACTTTACGGGATAGACAACGGGCATATTATTATGAAAAATTAGATTTATTGTTTCCTGGACTTAGAGGAAAGTATGAAAAGAAATTCGGGAATAATTATGGTTGTGGTACTAACAACTCTAAAAAATTAAAGCAGCTTTTAAATGAAGCCTGCTATAAATGCGGTATTTCGACTGAAATGCCGTCTTACTATAATAAAGTGTCGTCTGTACAGCTGAGCTTTCTTGATGGCAACTAAGATACAAAAGTTTACAGATTAACGATTTATTATTTATACATTCACCAATGTCATCCTGAGGAACCGAAGGATCTCGGACCAAAAAGAAATACCTGTGAGTTAAACGGCTGGGCAAGTATAACGGGTATGAGATTCCTCGCTACTCTCAGAATAACAAGCTAGACGAGGAATTTTCTTTTAGGGGGTACATATGAGTATTTTGGATAGCTTATCTTCAAGTGTTGGAGACAGAACAGAAGAGTCAAACAAAGCTGTGGCTGTCGAATGTATTAAAAGTCCCGGGCTTTTAGTTGATATAGAAATAGGATTATTGGATAAGAATGATAAACTGGCTGGTGACTGCGCTGAGGTAGCTACATGTGTGGCAACGGAGAATCCTTTCTTGATTGTTCCTTTATCTCAGAGCTTATTCAAAATTATTGAACATAAAAATACCAGAGCAAGGTGGGAAGCAGTTCACGCGATTTCACTTATTTCAGAGTATGTTTCTGAGGATGTTGCAAATCACCTATCTATATTAAAAAAGCTCATAACTATTGATAAGAGTATTATAGTTAGAGATTACTCAACAGATATAATTGCCAATTTTGCAAAGGCTGGTAAATCAGAGTCAGAAAAGGCCTACCCTCTGCTTAGGGAATCCCTTTATATTTATGAAGGCAGACATGCCGGGCATGCATTGGTCGGATTGAAGCATGTCGCTTCAAATATTCCAGAATACAAAGATGAAATTACCTCTATAGCCGAAGAGTTTATTTTGCATAAGAGGGTTGTTATATCAAAAGCAGCTAAGAGTCTATTAAAATTTATAAAGAGCCTAAAATAGTCATGAGAATGTATAAATCCTCCAGTCACTTTGTGACAGTCTCCTTATTAAAAAGACCCCTCGCACCTCCATTAATAAGGAGGTGAAGGGTCTTCCTCTATTGCAAAGATTTCCTTTGCGTTTTATCTTTTCAACTGTCAACTGTCAACTACACTTACGGAGTAGTGTCCAAGTCTCCTGTCAAATCTGATGAAGGTAATTGTGCCGTTGCTTTTACCCTCACATACAGAATGTGTGCTCCCGTTAAATCAATTGTAGTAGCATCAAGTACATCCGTCCATCCATTACCATCAAGATTGTATTCCAATCCATCTGCCGTTAACGCCCTTATTCCGTTAAGCTGTATATATGCTATCGCGCTATTCATATCATTTACAGTTGCATTTGGTACACTTGCTGGATTAATATCGGTAAGTTGAACACCTATGTCTTTTATAGCTGAAGGAAGTTGCGACGATGTACCTTTTACTCTTATATGTATATATTGTGTTGCATTTGCAGAAACATTATCTACTTGCGAAGACCCCGGTGCCACATCAATTGCTGTACTCCAGCTTGCTGCATTTCCTGCAAGGGTTGTATTGCTATCGACAATATATTGATAGGTCTTTAAAGGATCAAGCATAATTATTTTTGTTCTTCCATTTATTGTTGCTGTGTCAGTTAATATTGCAGAAGGTGCTACGTCCTGAGGTAAAATAGTAGCTATTAACCTGTAATTCGTAGGTTGGGCCTTAACCCTCACATATACATTTCCTGCAGTAAAGGAAGCAACCAATGTTATAGGAGAAGTACAGCTACTCCAATTTCCATTCAATCCGATTGTAGAATTTAAACTGTATTCCATAGTTGTAGCTGTTCCTGATATAGTTCTATTTGATACATCTATTCCAACTGGATTTAAATTCACGAGTGTATTAAGGCATCCTGTAGGCTGCGAAGCAAGAACACTGGAGGTTGCTTTCACTCTCACTCTCAAGTCATTATTAGGTTCTATTGATACATCAATAGAAAGTGTACCTGCAGCGATTGAAGCTGATACAGCAGTCCAGGTTGTACCACCATCTCTACTGTATTCCATCAAAGTGCTTGAACTTACAAGCTTGACAGCATTCTGCCCACCGACCATATTTGCTGTTACTGCCGGAGCCGCTGCTGCAGTTTTTAGCATTAAGAAATTTGTAACCTGAGCTTTTGCCCTAACATAAACACTTCTGGCATTACTGAATGAAACTGAGGTATAACTGCTTGTACAATCCGTCCATGTTCCGTCAGTACCGTTGGTGGAATTCAAGCTGTACTGCATAGTAGTCAAAGTATTGTTAATCTTTCCATTAGTGATATCTACCGTTACTCCGCTCAAATTAAGGTTTGCAGTAAAGTTGATGGTTTGAATCAAACCTGAAAGTGCTGTTGTAGTGGCTTTCAATCTTACTTGAACAACTGTAGTACCGGTAAAGTCACCTGATATGTCACCTGAGGTCCACGCCCAATTTCCAATCTTATACTCATAAGAACTGGTCAGTCCTGAAATAGTATTTGCTACGTCATCATATGCCAGTGTTGGTGCATCAGGAGCAGTAGGGATTGTATAAAGTTTTTTAAATAACGAAGCCAATTTTGTTGCTGTTGGTTTTGTGCGAATGTTAATATCTCCTTCGATAAAACTAACATTACCAACTGTTGTGCTACTACTAATATCTATCCAACTTCCTCCGCCAATCTGATATTGCATTGTATTGTTAGCCCCAGATATTGTTTTCGCAGCAATATCACAGCTAATACCGGTTAAATCCGGTGCAGCAGAAGCTAAACTAATCACGGCAATTTGTAATAGATTTTCCGGTTGTGCTTTAGCCCTGATATAAACATTACCTGCGGTAAAACTAACATTTGTATTTGTATTCGTACAATCTGCCCACGCACCGTCAATGCCGTTTGAAGAGTTCAAACTGTACTGCATTAACGTAGTCGTTCCTGTTATCTGACCTGCGGCAACATTTATACTGACTACACTTAAATTAAGATTAGCTGTGAAATTAATGGTTTGAATCAAGCTTGCAAGTACGGATGAAGTAGCTTTTATTCTTATCTGCACCGCCACTGTTCCACTGAAGTCACCGGATACATTACCCAAAACCCATGCTCCTGAACCAATCTTATACTCGTATGTTATACCCAATCCTGTTATTGAATTTACAAGGTCGTCATATGCTAAGGCAGGCGCATTTGCTGCAGGGTCAATAGTTACTAAAGTAGCACTTAGAGATGCAAGTAGAGTAGCTGTAGGCTTAGTACGCAAGTCCACCGAACCTGCTATAAAACTGATTCCGTTGACGTCAGGTGACGTAGTAATATCAATCCAAGTCCCCCCATTTAATCTATACTGCATACTGCTATTTACTCCTGTTATTGTCCCTCCTGCAATATCAAAACTCACTCCGGCTAAACTAGGTGCAGCTGCAGGAGGCGCAATTGTTGTAATAAGACTGAAGTTCGTATACTGCGCTTTAGCTCTTACATAAACCCTCCCGATACCAAAAGTTACATTAGTATTGTTAGCAGTGCAATCTGTCCATGTTCCATCCTGTCCATCCGAGGAATTGAGGCTATACTGCATCAAAGTACTTGTTCCCGTAATCTGACCTCCCACAACATTAAAACTTACCCCGTTTAGATTTAAATTTGATGTGAAATTGATGGTTTGAATCTGGCTAGGTAGAGCTAAGGCAGTTGCCTTCAATCTAATCTGAACCGTAATTGTACCACTGAAATCTGCAGGAACATCTCCGGATACCCATGTATTTGTGCCAATCTTGTATTCATAACTTCCATCTAATCCTGTAATTGTATTC
>Ga0224522_1000524_pt1 | contig 12481 bp, 11 predicted proteins | sample CFST25metaG_FD_182733 | JGI IMG/M metagenome (GOLD analysis project Ga0224522, IMG submission 182733) | Peat soil microbial communities from Stordalen Mire, Sweden - C.F.S.T25 | ecosystem: Environmental > Terrestrial > Soil > Wetlands > Peat | place: Sweden: Norrbotten County, Stordalen Mire...
GATTATACTGGCTATGCTATTGGGTAGTATGCTGCAACTTATCGCCCCGTTTCTTACCCAGTCGGTAGTCGATAAAGGAATCGGAAACCAAAACGTTGGTTTCGTGATGTTAGTCCTCATTGCCCAAATGGTATTGATGCTAAGCCAGGCATCTGTGGACTTTATCCGTAACTGGCTACTGTTACATATTAGTACCCGTATCAATATTTCGCTTATCTCCGACTTTTTGATCAAGCTCATGAAACTGCCTTTGGGCTTTTTCGACACCAAGATGATCGGCGATATCATGCAACGCATCGGCGACCATACACGTATACAAAGCTTCCTGACCGGCTCTTCGCTCAGTATCCTTTTCTCAATGGTGAACCTGATCATCTTTAGCGTGGTGATGGCTTTATACAACATTGAGATACTCATCGTCTTTTTCATTGGAAGTATTATCTATTTCTTCTGGGTATGGCTGTTTATGAAAAAAAGAAGAGAGTTAGACTTCAAACGATTCGCACAGTCAGCCGATAACCAGAGTACCCTGTTTCAGATTATCACCGGCATGCAGGAGATCAAGCTCAATAACTGCGAAAGACAGAAGCGGTGGAAATGGGAACGCATACAGGCACGTCTATTTCGCGTGAGCGTACAGGGACTCGCACTGAGCCAGTGGCAACAGGCCGGAGCATTAGTCATTAACCAGACCAAAAACATCTTCATCACCTTCCTCTCGGCCACCGCAGTGATAAAAGGCGATATGACACTGGGTATGATGATGAGCGTGCAATATATCATCGGACAGCTAAATGCACCCGTAGAACAGATGATCGGCTTTATGCAGGCCGCTCAGGATGCCAAGATCAGTATGGAAAGACTGGGAGAGATCCACAACAAAGCAGACGAAGAACCCAAGGGCATAAGCCGAATCAACATACTACCCGAACAGAAGGATATCCATATAGACCATATCTCATTTCAGTATGAAGGGCCGAATAGCGAGATGGTACTTAAAGATCTTAGTCTAACTATCCCCGAAGGGAAAACCACCGCCATCGTCGGTACCAGCGGAAGCGGAAAGACAACCCTGATCAAGTTATTACTTGGCTTTTATGAACCAATTAAAGGAGAGATCAGAGTAGGCGATACCCTCCTAAAAAACTTCAGCAGCAGTTTCTGGCGTAGCCAGTGCGGAGCAGTATTGCAGGATGGCTTCATCTTCTCGGATACCATTGCAGAGAACATAGCCCCGGGAGATGAGAATATAGATATAGCAAGACTAAGAAAAGCAGTGAAGACAGCCAACATTGCAGAATTCATTGAAGGATTACCATTGGGGTACAACACCAAAATCGGACAGGAAGGAAGCGGCATCAGTCAGGGACAAAAACAACGGATGCTTATTGCAAGGGCAGTCTATAAGAACCCAGAGTTTATCTTCTTTGATGAAGCCACCAATTCATTGGATGCCAATAATGAGACCGTCATCATGAAGAACCTGGAAGCATTCTTCAAGGGAGATTCAATAGTTCAGCATACAACCCAACATAACACCCCGGATACAAAAACAGTTATCGTCGTCGCTCACCGCTTAAGCACCGTCAGAAACGCCGACCAGATTGTGGTCCTTGAAAAAGGAGAGATTGTGGAACAAGGCACACACGAAGAACTGACAGATCTGAGAGGCGCATATTACAAACTGGTGAAGAACCAACTGGAACTTGGTAATTAATCAAACGCCAAACTTTTAAAAAAAGAGAAGATAATGGCAGAAGAACTAAAAGATAAAGCAATAGAAATCCGAAGCGAGGAAGTCAACGATATACTGGGCAGAACACCTACATGGATCTTACGAAGAGGAGTTATATTACTCTCCATAATAATAACAGTCCTGCTAGCCGGGAGCTGGTTCTTTAAATATCCGGATATCATTTCCGCCCCCGTTGTCATCACATCACAAAACCCGCCTTCACCATTGATAGCCCATACAACGGGTAAGATCATGGCTATTTATGTAAAAGACCGGCAACAGGTTAAAGCAGGGGAGTATCTTGCCGTGCTTGAAAATGCAGCCGATCTGCAAAGTGTACTTCAGCTTAAGCGGCAACTATCGAAAGGAGACATCCTCACGGGTGAGAGCCTGTTTCCCAATGCATCATCAGCATCACGACAGATTAACAATCTCGGCGATCTCCAGCAGCTGTATATTGCCTGGTGTACCTCTATCACAGATTATAAAAGATTCATCCAACTTGATTATGCCGGTAAGCAGGTGAAATCAATCAAAGAACAGATCGGGCTGACCCATAAATATGTAGAAAAGCTGGCAAGCCAGACTACTCTGCAAGCCCATAATTTAAAGATATCCGGTAAACAGTACCATCGTGACTCACTGTTGTATCAGCAGAAAGTAACCACCCCCGCAGAGTTTGATGAAGCAGAGATTAAACTGCTGAACGGGAAATCAGCTTACAAGAATTCTGAAATTACCTTATCCAATACACAGATCCAATTGACACAACTGGAACAACAGATGCTGGAAGTTCAGCTGAAAGAAGAAGAGGACAGAAAGCGGATGTTGGCTACAATTAGTTTCAATGCACAAGCGCTTAGAAACCAGCTTCAAACCTGGGAGCTAGCTTATACCCTGAAAAGTCCGGTAGCAGGAAAGGTAGTACTGGCTAATTTCTGGAGTACCAATCAACAGGTTAAAGCAGGTGACCAGGTCATGACGATTATACCCGATGAAGCATCGGTACCCGTGGGAAAGATAACATTACCCATGCAGGGAGCAGGTAAAGTGAAACCGGGACAGAAAGTAAATATCAAACTTACTAATTATCCCTATCTGGAGTATGGAATGGTACGAGGCGTAGTAACCCGCTTATCGGGGGTGCCCAACCAGAATAACTATCTGGTTGAAGTCTCCTTGCCATCGGGTTTGAAAACCAACTATAAAAAACAACTTCATTTTGATCAGGAGATGACCGGAACGGCAGAAATCATAACCGAGGATATGCGATTATTGCAAAGCTTTTTCAATCCTTTGCGTTCGTTGGTGAAACAGTAGATATCAAAGAAATTATCAATGAAATAAAATTATTTAATATTTGAGTAAAAAGTTGAAACGGTAACCTGGACAAGTTTTTGTTTAGAGGACATAACAATCATATCTGTAATAGCTTTTACAAACTATTTTGGCATATTTACCAAATAAAAAAAGCTGCCCTAAAGAGCAGCTTTTTTTGGTTTTATCAAAACAGTTTATCGCTTAATTGCTAATTCATCAATCAGATTCTTAGCTCCGGCATATTTGTCGATAATAAACAAAACATAACGAACATCGACTGCAATAGTACGTTGCATATCAGGTTCGAAGGCGATATCGCCACTCATTGCTTCCCAGTTACCGTCGAAAGCCAAACCAACTAATTCACCGCTACCATTGATAACCGGACTACCTGAATTACCACCGGTAATATCAGTATTGGCTAAAAATGCTACAGGAAGTTCGCCCTTGCTATTGGCATATTGACCATAGTCTTTGGCATTGTACAGGTCTTTTAACTTACCCGGTACAATAAACTCAAAGTTCTTAGGATCTTCTTTTTCCATAACACCCTTCAGGGTAGTATAGAAGTTATAATGAACAGCATCGGCAGGATAATAATCGCGTACATTACCAAAAGTAACACGCATCGTTGAGTTGGCATCAGGAGCAAAATTCTTATCAGGTGTCATGCTACGTAAACCGGCCATGAACAATCTGCTCGAACGGGTCAACGCTTCGCTTCCGGCTGAAGCTTTTGTTCTGATGTCGTTACTGTATGCTGTTATAGCTACATACAACTTATACATCGGATCTTTCTCAATCACTTTCAGTGATGGCTTATCCAACATTGCTTTTACCTTTTCCGCATTTACAAAATTGGATTTCTTATAAACCTCTTCAGCATATTTGTTGAAGTCGCCTTTATATTTTTTGTAGATCTCATCAAGATAAGCGAAGTGCTGATCGGCAGGAACATCTTTATAGAACATCTCGAGCATAGCACCCATTGTCTTTTGATCCAACGGTTGATAATAGTTCTTAAAGAAGTTTTCCGTCATACGGGTCATCCCTTTTGTAAGCTGTTCTATCTGAGCAGGCTTTGTATCCTTGTTTTTCAATAGGGTAGCCAATCTCTCAAAACCGCTGGTGAGATTACCCGCTTCGATACCACGTAGTGCTTCTTGCGAATAGGTCTGCGCAATAACATATTGGTCTATCAGTTTGTAGGCAGCCGTAAAGTCGGTTAAAACATCACCATATTCTGCTTTGCGACTTGCATCCTGATTAACCCAGTTTGTAAAATCAGCTTCGATCTTTTCTTTCTTCTCGGCAACCTTCATACGTTTCAGCGCACGGGTTTGTCCGATATAGTATTTCCAGTAGTTGGCAATACCTGCATATTTAGAAGCATATTGCAGACGAACGGTTTCATCTACGTCCATGTATTCGCGCATTATTGCTAATTTCTTATCGCGGATTTTAACGATAGCAGGACCAGATTTCTCAATAGCCAGCTTAACACCCCATGAAGTCATGTAGCGGTTTGTACGTCCGGGATATCCCATAATCATGGTGAAATCTTCTTTTTCAACACCCTTGATAGAAACAGGCAAGTAATGTTTCGGTTTCATTGGGATGTTGTTCTTCGAATATTCAGCAGGTTTGCCATCGGCACCAGCATAAACACGGAAGATGCTGAAGTCGCCGGTGTGACGAGGCCACATCCAGTTATCAGTATCGGCACCAAACTTACCAATTGCCTCAGGAGGGGTTCCAACTAAACGTACATCTTTAAAGATTTCGTAAACGAAGAGATAAAATTCGTTGCCTGCATAGAATGAAGCTACGCGTGATTCATAGTTTGTTCCGGCAACAGCTTTATCCTGAATTTCAGTGCTAACAGCTGCAATAGCATCAGCACGTTCTTTCTCCGACATCTTGTTGTTTAGCTTTGCCAAAACAGTCTTGGTTACATCTTCCATGCGAACCAAAAACTTTACAGTCAATCCCGGACAAGGAAGCTCTTCAGTTTTGTTATAAGCCCAAAAGCCATGGGTCAGGTAATCGTGCTGAACAGTACTTAATGATTGGATAGAACCATATCCGCAATGGTGATTCGTAAATACGAGTCCCTGATCAGATACGATTTCGGCAGTACAACCACCACCAAACTGAACAATAGCATCTTTTAAGCTTGAATGATTTACGCTGTAAATCTCTTCGGCAGATAATTTTAAGCCTGCCTTTTGCATATCCACATAGTTGAGTCGGTGAACCAACATGGGGAGCCACATCCCTTCATCGGCGCGAACGACGTTGATGGATAGAAGGGTAATGATTACGAGGAGTAGTTTTCTCATTGTATGATTAGATTTAGGGTTGAAATTTATCTTAGATGTAGGCATCGCCTTTTAAAAGTTTCACATCTTCTACAATGTTGCGAATCTGTTGTTCGTCTTCCTTTTTGCAAATCAACAGCATGTTAGAGTCGTCAACAACAATAAAGTCGTCGAGTCCCTGGATGACAACCAATTTATCATTGGGCATATTTACAATACAATTGGTGGTATCGTAAGCTTGAACACCTTTGCCAATAATTGCATTTCCATTCAGATCTTTTTTGCGGGTATCATATAACGAACCCCATGTTCCCAGATCAGACCAACCAAAGTCGGCAGCCAGCACATATACATTAGAAGCCTTCTCCATCAAACCATAGTCGATAGAGATGTTGCGTACTTCAGCATAGGCTTTGGCAATAAAATCAGCTTCTTTATCCGTATAATAGAACTCTTTACCCTCGGCAAAGATGTCATTAATATCGGGTAGTTGTTGTTTCATGGCAAGCATTAAACTGGCAAGCGACCAGATGAAGATTCCGGAGTTCCATAAGAAGTCGCCTGAGGCTAAAAATTGTTGCGCCATTTCGAGTTCAGGCTTCTCGGTAAAGATCTTAACCTTTCCAATGTTTTTATATCCTGTGCCTTCATCGTCCGACGTCTGGATATATCCATATCCGGTATCTGGACGGCTGGGTGTGATGCCCAGTGTAAGCAGCCAGTTGTTTTTAGCTGTAGCTTCGAGTGCAGTCAGCAATACTTCGCTAAACTCATCTTCTTTCAGAATGATATGATCTGCCGGAGATACGATGATGTTTGCATTTGGATTCTCAACACCTATTTTATAAGCGGCGTAAGCAATACAAGGAGCAGTATTTCGTCGTGAAGGTTCGCAGAGAATCTGTCGGTCTGTAATCCCTTTTATCTGGGTTTTTACTAAATCGCGATAGATTTCATTCGTTACGATAAATATATTTTCGGGCAAACAAACTTTACTTAGTCGTCTAAAAGTTTGTTGGATCAGTGTCTCGCCGGTACCCAGCACATCAATAAATTGTTTTGGACGATTAGTCCGGCTCATAGGCCAAAAACGTGACCCAATTCCTCCAGCCATTAGGATGCAGTAATTATTGGGATTAACGGTTACATTATTCATTTGTCACTATATTTTTTATTTAGAAATAGAACAGAACATACCTTCTTCATCAGATATCATCAACAAATTGAGGTGTCGTTTTATTCATTCATCATGGTTATGTGCAATGCACTAAGTGTTAATAAGTCAATATGTTTAAGCTCTTTTACTTTATTATATGCGGTCATAAATATACGTAAAGAAAAAAGCAGTTGGCAATTTATTATAATAATTTTTAAGTTCATGCCATTGCCGAACGATGGATCACTTCAGCAACGGGCGATACAAGATAATATCTTTTATTATTTAAGCAATAGCATTTAAACCGTGTACGTTGCTTTAGCTCTTTAACAAAGACACGTCCGTCGGGAAGCATAAAATGACTCCCCATCGGAATCTCTTCGAGCAACGTAATCTCTTCAGCGTTTTTATCATACTTTTTCAAAGCCCTGGCCAGATGAAGTGCACCGGCACTCGATGCAGGAGGTCGTTGAAAGAAATGAGATAATTCTTCAAGCAAATCTTCAGGGAATATCGTTGCGTTTATTAGCGGCATGGAGAGTTCAGTAAACATACGTTGCCATTCTACCCCATGTGGTAAAACCTTATTGCGGTGTTTATTCCATACTTCCAGATGAGCCAATTCGTGCAACAGCACAATCAGGAAAGCATATTGATTCAATGTTCCGTTTACAGAAATCCGATGCCCCAGTTGTTTAAAAGGAGCCCTATAATCGCCCGACTTCGACTTTCGGGTGCGTGTTATTAACAACCGAACCTTGTGTTCAGTTAGCTTTTGATCTATAAATGATAAGGCAGCATCAGGAATGCGACCCTTTAATGAAGCCGCTTTTACACTCATGCCACAAAATAGGTTTTTGCCTTTTTTACCATTAACTCACACCCACAATCTTTCGCTTTCTTCCTTTTATGATACACCCTTCTAACGTTATTGCCCGAACCGGAGTTAAAGAGGGTGGCACACGAAGAGAAAAAAGCTACAGCAAGCATCATTAATATTAGGTTTCTCAACAGGATACGCATCATTCAGATAATTTTATTTCTACGCCCAAAAGTATAAAACTTATTGCTTTATCTTACATTTTACTACGGCTTCTTGCAAACCCCTTTAATCCTTAACAATTCCATCAGATTATTGATTATTTTTACACAAATATTTTAAGTATGCAAATGTTACGTCACCTTGGTCAATATCTATTACTTATGATCGAGGTCTTTAAAAAACCAGAGAAAAAATCTATTTATCTAAAGCGGATTCTTTTCGAAATGGATAAATTAGGGTTAGACTCTATTGGTATCGTTGCCTTCATTTCACTCTTTGTGGGTGCTGTATTAACGATACAAATGGCCTTCAATATCGACAGTCCTATCGTACCGATATATACTATTGGTTATGCTACACGCAAGTCAATTATTCTTGAATTTGCTCCTACAATCATTAGCCTTATTCTGGCTGGTAAGGTAGGATCGCGAATTGCAAGTGAGATTGGAACCATGCGGGTTACAGAACAGATTGATGCCTTAGAGATTATGGGGATCAATCCTGCAACCTATCTTATCTTCCCTAAAATTGTAGCATCCATGATTTTTAATCCCCTGCTCATTATAATGAGTATTGCACTGGCTATTATTGGTGGTTGGCTTTCGGGTCTGTTTTCAGGGTTAGTGGGGACTTATGAATATGTGTATGGCGTTCAGTTCGATTTTCAAATATACGACGTTACCTACGCAATGATAAAAACCGTGGTATTTGCTTTTCTGATCACATCTATTTCCGGTTATTTTGGCTACTATACCAAAGGTGGGTCTCTTGAGGTTGGCGAAGCGAGTACACGCGCTGTCGTTGTAAGCAGTGTTAATATCATTATCTTTAATCTACTCTTAACTAATCTTTTACTGGCATGATCGAAGCAAAACACGTATCAAAAACATTTGGAGATCATGAGGTACTCAAAAATGTTTCGATTAAATTCGAGAAAGGGAAAAACAACCTTATTATCGGTCAGAGCGGTTCAGGTAAAACCGTTTTGATGAAATGCCTTGTCGGACTCTACGAAGTTGACAAAGGAAAGATTCTCTTCGATGATCGTAACTTCACGAAGATGTCGTTTGCTGAAATGAAAGAGATCAGGCAAGAAATCGGGATGCTTTTTCAGGGAGGCGCTTTGTTCGATTCGATGACGGTTGAAGAGAATGTGATGTTTCCGCTCGCTATGTTTACCTCTCAAACACTGGAAGAACGTCGCGATCGTGCTAATTTCTGTCTCTCCAGAGTAAATATTATCAACTTCAATCACCTCTATCCTTCAGAATTAAGCGGAGGAATGAAAAAGCGCGTTGCTATTGCAAGGGCTATCTCTAACCATCCAAAATACCTGTTTTGCGACGAACCTAACTCCGGCCTCGATCCTAAAACAGCCAATGTGATAGACAAGCTGATTAACGAACTCACCCAGGAGTATAATATCACCACGGTTATCAATACCCACGATATGAATTCGGTTATCGAGATTGGTGATAAAATTTCGTATATTTACGAAGGTCAACTTTGGTGGGAAGGCGATAAAACAACGATTCTGCATTCAGACAATAAAGAATTGAACGACTTTGTTTTTGCTACCGAACTAACCCGTAAGCTTCGCAAATAACATCACCCATGAATATTCTCGATATTTTAATTGGAATACCACTGGCATTAGCTGTTTTCACTGGTTTCAAAAATGGATTCATTTATGAGATTGCCTCTCTGGTCGGTCTTATTCTGGGGATTTATATCGCGATTCACTTTTCAGGTTTTATGTCTGATTTTCTGGAGGATATGTTTAATTGGCACGGACGAACCTTATGGTTTCTCTCTCTCCTCTTCACTTTTGTGTTGGTCGTAATTAGCATTCGGCTTCTGGGCAAGGTGATGGAGCATGTAGTAGAATCATTGGCAATGGGGCCTATCAATCATCTGCTTGGTGGTTTCGTCTCTGTTATCAAAGCTGCATTTATACTGAGCCTCATCATCTATTTATTCAATCTGGTCGATTCAAGCCATACCATTGTGTCGCAAAAGACAAAAGAAAATAGTGTTTTATGGAGCCCTGTTTCAGAGGTAGCACGTTTTATAATGCCACAATTAGATAAGCGGGCACTCGATTTAAAGGATCCCAAATCCGACGAAGAATACAAAGACAGAGATAAAGGAGATGGAGGAACACACAGAAAACCTCGTTCATTCTAAACGAGGTATCTTGTTATATTTTAGATGTTATGGTTGATCTCAGCCAGGAGCCTTCAGTCGTTTCAGAATAGAAAAAGCTTTATCTATAAACGCTTCGGCTACCACAATAGTAAACTCGTTCGTTGTAGATATAACCTCAACAATATTGATTCCTTCCCAGGCCAGTTGTTTGAATATGTGATAATATAACCCAATTACACGTGTATTTTGCATGTGTAGTTTCAGGGTGATGGTCGAAAGGTTTGTTTGCTTAGAAATCAATCTCTCTTTAGCAAAAACCGTTTCAACATCGATATCCATTTTCGAGCTGATGATTACTGTCGTTTCGTTAACACCCTTCGAGAAGCTAAATACAGCATCTTTGTGTTCGTTAATGAGTTCGAGTAATTTAACCTGACAAGAAGTCAATGAAACTGAATTGCCGAAAGTGAAATCGGTTATATCCGATCGCACAGTCATTTCGCCCATGTTCGAAAGAAACTTTCGGAGGGTGTGATTAACGGGCAAATGTAAAGGCAAGGGCATACGCTTTACAGCCATGATAATAGCACCTTCATTTACCGGGCGGTTGAGTTTTTTTTCAACCACTGGTTTTAACTTACGTGCAAATGCCGATAAGTTTACCAGTTCTTCTGCGAGGGCTTCCTCCAAAAAGGGATACTTTTTGAGTTCCTCTTCTACTATTTTACCGATTGTAAGCATGTTAAATTATTAACATGGAGTTAAGAATAGTGTAAAATTACAAAAAAATTCGTTTGTAAGTCAAGCAATAGTAATTTTGTACTCCTTTTTAGAAGGATTTTTAACAAAACTAACCCAAGAAGTAGATAGAGATGCCCCAGTATCCCTATCTTTATCACCAAAAACATATCAAATGATTGTATATAAATTCGGCGGTACATCAGTTGGCAATGCTGAACGAATGAAGCAGGTTGCACGAATAATTGGCGATGAAAAGCAAAAAATCATCGTCTTATCAGCTGTTGGTGGAACAACCAATAAGCTGGTCAGACTGACCGGCTTTTTTTATGGCCAAAATCACGAAGAAGCCATGGAGATTCTCAATCTTCTTCGTACCGAATATTCCGGAATTATTGATGACCTCTTCTCGTCGGAGACCTTTAAGCAGAAAGCAACGCATTTTATTAGCGAAGTAATCCTTCTCTTATCAGCACAAGAGGGTCCATCTTTTAACGAAGAGAACGAAAAAGTGATTTTGGCGCAAGGCGAAATCATGTCGACCAATCTTTTCTATCTGTTCCTTCAAGAATCGGGAGCCAATACCACGCTCATCTCCGCTCTCGACTATATGCGCATTGATGCCGATGGAGAACCAGATATGCCTTTGATCAGAACAATGGTTCAACCTCTTCTTCATGAAGCTTCAGACACACACCTGATCATCACACAGGGGTATATCTGTAGAAATACTGAAAACGGTATTGATAACCTCAAACGCGGAGGAAGCGACTATTCAGCTACACTCATCGGACAAGCCATAGAGGCCGAAGAGGTTCAGATCTGGACCGATATTGATGGAATGCACAACAATGATCCACGCATTATCGACAATACATTTCCGGTTCACTATCTCTCATTCGACGAAGCAGCCGAGCTTGCCTATTTCGGAGCTAAGATTTTGCATCCTGCAAGCGTTATCCCTGCTCGCGATGCCGGCATTCCTGTTCGTCTGAAAAATACTTTCGATCCAGATGCTTTCGGAACGCTAATTTCAGCCACATCCGAACCCGATAAAGTAAAGGCAGTAGCCGCACGTGATGGAATTATTGCCATCAATATTATCTCGGGTCGAATGTTGTTAGCTTTCGGTTTTCTCCGTAGAGTGTTCGAAGTGTTCGAAAAATACAGAACCTCTATCGATATGATCACTACTTCAGAGGTAGCTGTTACTGTGACCATTGATAATACCCAACATCTCAAAGAAATAAAAGAAGAATTGAACTTATTGGGTACTGCAACGGTTGAAGAGAATATGAGTATTGTAGCTGTTGTTGGAAATGGCGCAGGTGGCTCTTCCGAAGTACTACAACAAGTGATTGCTGCCTTATCAGGATACCCCGTTAGAATGGTTTCTTATGGAGGAAGTCATAACAATATCTCACTGTTGGTACCAACCAGCGAAAAGAATACCGTTTTACGATCTTTAAATGCACATATATTTTAAATAAAATGAATGGATTAGACTTCAAAAATCTTAAAAGGAAGAAAACACCTTTCTACTTTTACGATATTGATTTACTGCGCGAAACACTTGCAACGGTTAAAGCTGAGGCCGACCGTTACGGGTATCATGTACATTATGCATTAAAAGCCAATGCGAACGATAGAATTTTATCCGAGATCCTGAAGTATGGTTTCGGCGCTGATTGTGTAAGTGGTAATGAAGTAATCACTGCCGCTGCTGCAGGTTTTAAGAGCGCTTCTATTGTTTTGGCCGGTGTTGGTAAAAGCGATGACGAAATTAAAGTCGCTCTCGAAAATAATGTATTCTGTTTTAATTGCGAGTCGTTGCAAGAGTTGCATGTTATTAATGATATCGCTGTTTCGATGGGTAAGAAAGCAAATGTTGCTTTTCGTATCAACCCTAATGTAGATGCACATACCCATCATTATATCACAACCGGTATCAACATCAGTAAGTTTGGGATTTTGGAAGAAGATCTACCCGAAATGATTGCCGCTGTACAAGCATTACCTGC
>Ga0224522_1000525_pt1 | contig 12476 bp, 11 predicted proteins | sample CFST25metaG_FD_182733 | JGI IMG/M metagenome (GOLD analysis project Ga0224522, IMG submission 182733) | Peat soil microbial communities from Stordalen Mire, Sweden - C.F.S.T25 | ecosystem: Environmental > Terrestrial > Soil > Wetlands > Peat | place: Sweden: Norrbotten County, Stordalen Mire...
GGACATAGGGACGAAGGGACTGAGTGAGGAAGAGACAAAGAGACGGTGTTATGCTGGGTTAAGAATAAGGAGATCCCTCGCTGCCGCTCGGGGTTGATATGGCATATGTAGGAGACAATATAGTTTTGGAATTATTTAAGAAGTTCCTGGACTTCCTTTTCGAGAATTGGGAGATAACGAGTTACAATCATCCAAATAACATCAGCAGAGACTGAATCATATCCATGGATAATCCGGTTTCTGGTATCAACAATCTTTCGAGCATCAGAAATCAGAATGTCCGGTTCACTCTCTATGATCCGGCTCATCGCTTCCCCAATGATTTCAATATTCCTTTCAACAGCTTTACGGGTTTTTAAATCCTTCTGAAAAAGAAAAAAGTTTCGTGGAGCAGGTAGAAAATCATGAATCTCATTAATTGATAATTGAATATCTTTTAGCCAAACCTTAATTTCAGGATGCATACAGAAGTGTTTTGGAATTATCAATATTTTCGCGGAGATAAGGGTTCTTAACAGCTTTGTTCTCAAGTAAATCAATTTGACGGTTTAATAACTCCTCCAAAGCAAATTTAAGATTGAAATAGTGGTCCGCATAATCCAAAGGGTCATTTGAATCTATATCAACAATTAAATCAATATCGCTTTTATCAGTAAAATGATCTGTCAGGACAGAACCGAATACGTAAAGATTCCTGACTTTGTTTTTCTGACAAAGATTTCTGATTTCGTTGATGTATCTCTCTAAAAACATTTACTAATAATTTAGATACAAATATAGTATTTCCCTGAAATATAGTATATGGCATCAGGCAGTGGATAGTAGGCGGAAGGGAAAGAGAAGAAGGCGTGAAGAGGAGAAAGGGAGAAGAGGAGAAATTCTATAAATGAACAGAAGTCTGGTGGGTTTCAAGCCCCAGCGGGGCGAAATATTTGTAGGACAGAGGCTTCTCTCGAATACTCCTGCCTTCAGCCATCTGCCATCCGCCCGATTTTACAGCAATTTCGTTATACAATAATTATCCAATATTGAAAGACACAAAAAAAGGGAACTAAAAATTCCCTCCTCTCTAATGATATTTACGCTTTATTACATTCTCCCTTTCTCCCACTCTCCCCTTCTCCCCTTCATTTCTCACGCCATCAGCCTACTTCCATTTACTCCCATACTGGTACTCCAACCACCGCGAAAAGAAAACATCATATACTACCCATTTTTTACCACTTTGAACGATCATTTCTTTTTCGGAAAGCGATTTTAGTGAAGCAGCAACCGAGCTGGCGCTGGTAAGCATATGATCTTTTATGAAAGCGCCGGAGGTTGGCTGTGCGATCCCATCTTCGACAGCAATTGCTTGCAGAAGTCTGAATTGATGACCAGGAATGAGGTTCCGGTAGCTGGCAAATAATGGTTCATGTGAGGTCAGAATACGATGAAAAACCTGACTTATAAGATCCTGATCAATTAATTTGCGATCGGCTTCAAACAACAGATTGCAAACATCCTGAACATAAAAAGTGTGTAACCTGGTCCAGGTAAATATTCTGGATATGGCTTCATCATCTATCTTTTTCCCTGCGGATTCAAACTTTCCCACAATAAACTTTCCGTAATCGGCAGGAGGTATTTTATCGAGGTACATGAGTTCAGCGCTCTGATAAAAGGGTCTGCCGGCAGCTGAAAACATAGGTTCAAGCATATGTTTACTGCTTCCTGAAAAAATGAAAGGTATTGTGGGATAAGATTGGATAATGGTTCTCAGCAGGTTTTCCATATTTTTTTCGGGATATTGGCTTATTTGCTGGAATTCATCAAACATAAAAACCATATTTTGTTTTATTTCCGAGATGAAACGCAACAAATGATCAAAACCGAATTTAATATCGGAAGGTGAATCAACTTTAAGTTCCATAGTTGGCTGGCCAGTCAGATTATCATAAGAGATTTTTGGCCGCAATGTAGCAAGTACGGCAAGTACTTTCCCTAGAAAGCTCTTTTCATCTTGTTTCAGATGCAATAAAGCAGATGATATAGTATTCATCATATCATTACCGTTCATGGTAGGCATCAGGTCCACATAAATTACAGCAACAGGCTTTTGCTCCTTTCCTGGTCCTTTAGGTAAATGGCCGAGGTGATGTTTCACATGTTTCAACAAACCGGTTTTTCCCATTCTTCTCAGTGAGATCAGAGTCAAATTTCTTTTTGAGGATATAGCTCTCAACAGTAGATCTGTCTCATTTTGCCGGTCACAGAAATAATCCGGTCCAATATATCCACCGGTGACAAATGGATTGGTGATTTTGCTTTTCATAATACGTAGTTTACGTAACGCAATTTACGTAATTCAATTGAAATTAACAAAGTATAAGACTAAACCTGGAATAACTACTTACCCCTTACTACATTCTCCCTTTCTCCCCTTCATTTCTCACGCCTTCTGCCTTTACCTAAATCTATCCTGATACTCCGGATTCTCCTTCATAATCTTAACGCTCGCCGGATAATTTTCAACAAACCATACAACAAAAGCTGTAACATCAATTTTATCAGATAGCATTCTCCCTCTGCGTTCCTGATAAATGTTTTTAAGGTTATCTGTATTAATAAGATTTTCAACTGTTTTAAGAAGCAATTGCGGATTATTGTTGTTTATCCCAATAGTCAAATTGTATTGAGTTTCTAGCTCATTCAGAACAGATATTTTCCCGACAAAACTATTAAACCTGACTGATGGTGTTCCAAGCATAGCGGCTTCGACAATCATGCTCTGACTATCTCCAATAAACAAATTTGAAAAAAACATTAAGTGATGTATATCTATTGGATCAATTAATAATTCATAACCCGCAAATTCAGCAGGCAGTTTTTCTTCAGATGTGATGTATACGTCTCCTTTTTGTTTAAGAATAGAGATTAAATCTTCCACTATTTTCAAAGTAATCCCGCCATGTTTATGCTCAATATCATGCCCGGCCGTAAAACTCACCAAACGAATAATAAAATAAGGTTTTTCATTTTTAAAATATTTTCTTACAAATTTTATATCAGGTTTGAACCAATTCGGATGAAGGTATGCAAGTTTCTGATAAGCATTATATTTTATTTGTTTTTTCGTAAAACGACCCACACTGCAAATCCCGGGAGTAATTATTTGCGAAGCAAAGGGATATGTAAAGTAACAGAAGAGTTTATTGATTTCAAGATCATCTTCATTAAAAATAAGTGCCGGAATTTTCTTCAACCAACCAACATGCGAAATTGAAATATCTGTTCCCAGCATTATATCGGGTCGAAAGGATTTTAAAAATTGCATCAGCGAAAAATCCTGTTTAATCATTTCGACACCAAGCTTTGACAATATTGAAAATATATTATTTTTTCTCTTTTTTCTGGAACTAAGTTTAGTATAATTGATTTCTTCTCTGATAAGAATTTTTTCGAGTATGTCCTTTCCCTTTATTACGTAATTAACCTCATGTCCTTTTTTCTGAAGTTCTTTACTGATGAATTTAAAAAGATAATAATGAGCCGGGTGATTCAGGGCAATTAGTATCTTCATTTAAAGATATTCTTTAATTCTTCCGGTTGCGGGTAATTTATCAAAACTGCTCTTCTGGGACCATGAAATACAAATAAGGAACCCGCAGCAACAGCTGATGCATGTCCATTTTTAACAGCCTCATTCAGATCATTCAACTTGCCTGCCCCCCCCAGTGCTACAACCGGGATAGTTACCGAATCAGAAACAGTTCTTATTAGTTCAATATCATATCCCTCCATCGAACCATCCCTGTCAATGGAATTAATAATTAATTCCCCTGCTCCCATTTCTTCCATCAGTTTTGCGAAAGGGACCGGGTCTAAAGAAGTCGCTTTTGAACCCCCATTAATATAAACCTGCTGTTTTCCAAATATCTTCTTTTTTACATCTATACATACTGTGATCGTTGAAGATCCGAATTCTTCAGCTGCTTTGCGGATAAAAGCAGGATCTTCTGCTGCATAAGTGTTTATAACAACTTTTTCAGCACCTGCTCTCAATACACTCCTGATATCCCTGATTGTCCTGAGTCCACCACCGACAGAAAAAGGCATATTGGCCTCATCACCAACTTTTAAAACAAAATCAAGAGAGATGACTCTTTTCTCTTTACTAGCCAGGATATCTAGAAAAACAAGTTCGTCTGCTTTGAGATCATTAAAAATCTTAACTGCATTTATTGGATCTCCAATATATTTATAATCCTTAAATCCGACAGATTTTACTAATCCCAGATTTCTGAGTAACAGAGTGGGTATTATTCTCGGCCTGAACATTTCAGAAGTTGACGAAGTTTCTTAATAACATCTCCCCTTGTTCATGGCTTTTTTCAGGATGGAACTGTACTCCCAGAATATTTTCCCTGAAAACTGCGGATGTAAATCTGTAGTCATATTGAGTTGAAGTAAGCTCATCTTCAATATTATTACAAACCCAATGATAACTATGAACAAAATAGAATTGGGATTCCGGATCTATTCCTTTGAAGAATGGGTTTTCTTTGCTTATAGATACATTGTTCCAACCCATCTGAGGAATTTTGAACTTTATTGTATCAGTAACTCTAAACCTTATAACATTTGCATCAAACCAGCCAAAACCTTCAGCATCTCCCTCTTCACTCTTTTTTGCCATCAGCTGCATTCCCAGACAAATTCCAATAATCGGAGTTTTATCTATTATTACGCTCTTATTAAGAACGTCCCAAATACCACTTCCTTTTAATTTTTTAACCCCATTTGCAAAATGCCCGACTCCGGGTAAAACCAGTTTTTTTGCATTCTTAATTTTAACTAAATCTTCCGTGACCTCAGCAATAACATTTATCCGTTCGAATTTTTTTTGAACCGACCGAAGATTTCCCATACCATAATCGATAATGATAATATCTGACATCAGCTCGCGTATTTAAGATATAAGATTTGAGGTAAAAGCTTTAGTTTCACCGTAATTTTAATAAACCATTTTAATGACCTGATTACCGGCAGATAAGTCGGATAATCATCATGGGTTTTATTTGGTGATTCCATTATTTGATTCCAATCACCTTCGCTTATCCCTAATTTACTTAATGTATACTTTACCAAATCCTTATCGACTTTGTATGGATTTGTTTCAATTACTTTCAGAGCTTCTTCTCTGGAAATCTGTCCGGATCTTACTAAAGCAGATAATTCAGTTTTACGTTTGTCAATATTGAATTTTTCAGGTAGATAATACGATTGAAAAAACTTCGTATAAAGATTCTCATGATGATGTCCTCCATAATACTGCCAATCAAGAGCCTCTGCCAATTCATTATCCACTGAATTTTTATTATAATTCATATGCTCCATCAACCTAATCTCCTTTATACCTTTTATCCAGATATAATATTGCAGTTTCAGAAAAGTCATGTGTGGGAAACTTTTGAACTTTTTAATTTTTCCGAATTGTTTATGAACTGACTTTACATATAAAGGATCCATGTACGTCCAGCTTATAGGAGAAGTACCTTCTGTTCTGAAAGAATGGCCATTCAGAATATATTGGACACCTTCCTTATCTGCCATGTGATAAAGGACAGAATAGATTGCATAATCTGTTGGAATATCTGCATCAGGAGTTGCAGCTCTTAGAAATGAAACCTGCAGGTCTTTGAATTCTTCCCAGTCAGCTACAATTGTCACCAGATCGACATTAAGTTTTTCACAGGCTTTTTTAATATTCTTTACCGATATTTCAGAGTTCCAGCCATTATCAAAATGAACTGCGAGAGGTCTTAAGCCTAGTCTTTTTGCAGTTAATAAGGTATAGGTGCTGTCACGACCACCACTGACACCGGCAATACAATCATACTTTCGTCCTTCCCCATCCTTAATGATTTTCTTTATTATTTGAGATAACGCAGTAATTGAATTATCGTTAAGAGGATGAATGTTTTCAAGTTCATCATGGATCTTACAATATTTGCATTCATTGTTTTGATCAAACCATATGTCCTTAACCGTAGAATCCAAAACGCACCTGGAACAACGAATATATTCAGACATTTATAATAGTGTTATTACGGACTTCCATTTCAAAGAAAATCTTTGGTTTGACTTTTAAAAGACCCGTTGCCAGCGGCATGGCAAATCTGACAAATCTCCTTATTATCGGATAATATGAGGGATAATCTAAAAAACTCTTGTTCGGTCTGTTCCATATTCCATCTAACTCGTGCCTGGTAAGGCCAAGTTTTTTTATCACGTATTCTTTGTCCCGTTCCATTTCATCTTCAGTATATGGTTCCTTTTTTATTCTTTCCAACGCTTCATCCCGTGATATCTCTTCGCTCATGATCTGTGCGGAATATGTAATAATACGTTTGTCGATATTGAATTTCTTTGGCAGCCACTGAGCAATTGCAAATTTTGTAAAAATATTTTCGTGATGATGTTCTCCATAGTATTGCCAGTTATATTCACTTTTAAGAAAATCCTGTGCCATTTTCTTCTGGTAATCGATATAGTGATATACCGATATCATCTTTATCCCCTTTACAAGGCTTAAGTAATAAAGATGCCATACGTTAAGCATTGGAAAACTTTTAAGTTTTGTTTTGCCATATTTCCTATGAAGATATAAGAGCTGACGTACATCGCTGTAAGTCCATTCGGTCGGCTGTTTTCCTTCAGTGCGAAAATCGTTCCCTACTAGTATGTACCTGATTTTTTCCTTGCCCGCAATTTTATACAGTACCGATTGAATTGCAATATCTGTGGGATTATCTATCCAGGGCAGGGAGGCTTTCATATAACATAAAAGAAGATCTTTTATTTCTTCATAATCAATTACATATGTTTCAAGATCAAAATTTAATTTTTTTGTTATTTTAAGTATATTTGAATAGGATATCTCGGAATTCCATCCATTATCGAGGTTAACGACGAGTGGATTGAGATCATATTCTTTAGCAATATGCATTAAATACGAACTGTCTGTTCCTCCACTGACTCCAATAATACAATTATACTTTCTTCTTTTCGATGTACTTTTTATTTCCCTGACAATTTGCAACCATTCCTTCATACCAGGATCCCCACGTGGGTACGCTTCCGCAAGATTATCAAATATCTTACAATAATTTGATACCCCTTCTTCATCGAATATAACACCGGGAACTGAAGTATCTATAATTGTTTTAGAGCAGATCTGATAAGGAACCTGAGGGACCAAAGTATGATAAACCTTTAATATTTGATTTGCTATTAACAAATTGTCATACTCTTTAACACGTACTTGCCCGTCAGCTCTTCCTCCTGTTGTAAGAATGGTTATAAGTTTTTCGGCAATGTTTTTTGGATTAAAATCAGTTATATAGCAGTTTATGGCTTCTCCTATTATTTCTTCTACAGTTCCCACATTAGTTGCAATAACAGGACAATTACAAGCCATAGCTTCTTTAATGACCTGAGGCGATCCTTCACTTTTTGATGTCAGTAAAAGAACATCACAGGCATTTAAAAGATACCAGACTTCTTCACGTGATTTGTTTCTTAATTCCAGTACCTCTATATTGCTGTTAACTAATGCCAAAGCTTTTTTAGCCAAAGAATAGTTTTTAATAGGGTTATTGAATGCAGCCCCAAACAAAATGTATTTCCCGGTTTCGGAAAGACCAAGCTTATTCCTGGCCAGAGTTTTATCTATAGGATAGAATATATTCAGATTAATACCACAGGGAATTATGCTATACTTTGCAGATGGTTTTATGTAAATTTTATCGTACAATTTCCGGCTGACAAATATGTTCCACTTTGAAAACAGACTGGCAATGCTTGATAAAACATTGAGATATCTGAGATTAATGTCAGATCCATGAAATGTAATTATTACCGGAACAGTTCTCTGAAAGACAGCTATAAAGCCACTGGGCCCGTTATGAGCATGAACAATATCAAAATTTTTATTATTAATTACGTTCCTTAATTTCTTTATGTTTTTCAGGTATCCGGTTATCCCTTTCCCTTTAATTAAGAAAAGTTCAATCTCTGCATCTAACAATTCCAGACTTTTTGTTTGTTCATAAATAAATGGCTGATCCAGTGGAAACTGAAATTCTCCGGCTGATTTGTTTCCGCTGCATACTATGAGAATTCTCATATTCTTACCTTGTTATTTTTTAGATGATCCGGTTCAATAATTGTTGGCAGGTTTCCTATGTAAGATTGAAAAAACAAATTTACTTAGTCGTTTCAAAAACAATTATCCGGTTAACAATTGTATCTTTTATTGCATATTCTCCGGATATTGCATTTTTAAAATCACTAAAATCAAATGCGATTTTTCTTTCACCGGTCTGAAAATTAATAATTTGGGCGTATTCCTGATCCTGAAAATCAATATCCCAAATAATAAAACGAGGATTATTATCATTAATCCATTTAATATAGTCTTCAAGTGATTCTTTTGTAAATCCTTCCTTATGCGAATATGAGAAGAAAAATGCGCTAAGGAAGTGGTTTTGAGCCATGTCAAGATTAGCCGGAACATATCGGTTGGATTTAATACCAGCGATAACGTAATCACCAGGTGTAATTCCGTTTTTTTTCAGCCAATTCATAATCTTTCTATCATCGGTGTGCTGCAATGAAAATGGAATACTATATTCAAAAGCACTTGAAAATTTACCTTTCATAAAACCTATTTCCTTATTCTTAAGAGAGGTGAAATTGAAAATTAGTCCTGCAATAAGAAGTGAACCTATAACTGAAGAAAAAATTAAAAATACTGCTTTCTCATTTTTTACAACTTTCTCCAAATAGTACCATGCAACTGGTACAAGAAGTGTGATTAAAAAAGCGAAGAAGCGAGGTCCCCATCTTTGCGGGAAAACAGTTATCAGTAGGGTAAAGATATATATCCCCAAAACTCCAAAAACATATACCAGAGCGTTTTCTTTACTTAAAGGACGTTTTAAAATTAAAAAAGATAATGAAAAGATCGCGAAACAAAGCTTAAATAAATCATTCTGATTTCTTAAACTGAAAAACATAAACAGAATTAAAATAGAACAAAATAATATGATTCCAATAATCCTGTTTAGAATTCCGTTTATAAAAGATCCAAAAATAACTAATCCAATCAATAAAATAAAAGACAAACTGAAAAAGCAATAAATAACATATTTAATAATATCTTTTATACCTATAGCTCCGGAAATATCGACCAGCCAATGTGATCGAAGTTGCAGATATGGGAAAAAGGAATTATATAAAATTTTCCATACTAACATTTGCAGAACCGGTAGAAAAAGCAAAAACAAGGAGAACAACATCCATTTTTTCAGCAACCCTCTTTCTTTAAAAATAAATGGAAATGAAAATAAAATAATAAAAATTACCGGATAACCTGTTGCGTGAATAAATGCCAGAGATGAACCTAAAAGTCCACTGATAATTAAATTTTTATTTTGATTTGTTTGAAAAAAACGAAAATAAAAGTATCCTGATAGAAGGAATGAAAAAATAAAAATACTCTCGTAACAAGGATTATATGAAGTAAATATGATGACCGGGATAATTGAATAAAGTGAACTTAAATAAAATGAAGCTTCTTTCCCATTATACAAATTCATAAGTTTATAAAAAATGAAAATATTTGCCGTTCCGATAATTGATGTCAATAAAATTGCTGAGACATTTGTAGCTCCAAATACTTTCATAAAACAAACCAGACAAAATAACCATAACTGAAATACTTGTCTGCCTAAATTTAAATCTAAAAAATTTGAAAATTTGTTATCATGTGCTGTTTGTATCGCGTAGGTAATATAATCTCCAGCATCGTCATCAGCTGCCCCTGTAATAATCCCTACGGCAAACCTTAAAATAAAGCTTATACCTAAAAGAAAGAGAATTGATCGTATCGGATTTTTCATTTTAAATTTAATCCTATGAATACCCATAACCTAGCAACTGCCTTACCAGGTAAATGATTCCACTAACAACATATAAATAGAATAATATGGTAGATACAAATATTTTTTTATGATCAGTTGACAGTCCTGAATATCTAACACCATAAATATTAAAAGAAAAATTTGTGTCTTTAATCCATTTTAACAATTCTATGGCTGAGAATGTGTACAAGGGAATAAGAGAAAAGTTATAGCCATTTACAAAGTTTTGAGCATAAAAACTCTTCTTTTCTGCTAACAGTGAAAATTCCATAAAAGCTATGATATATAAGATCCATGAAAATATTAAATAGTTATTATTCTGTATCTCTCTTCTTCTGTAAATAATTATTGACAATGGGAAAATCAACGTCCTGAAAACGGAAAGAGGTAAACACGGTGTATGAACACTCCAGGCACCAAAAAATGAAAAAATTATCTGATCACCAGTCCCTAAAATTTTATTATCCGTATTAATGTACGTTGAGAAAAACTGATATAAGAGCAGTAATACTGCTGGTAAAATAATAAGAAATGATTTTAAATATTTACCAAACTCTTTGAAATATTTTATTAAAACATAGACACCAAGTGCGGGGATAAAAATTAACGCAAAATTTGGCTTAATGAATGCACTAATCATTAACAGAATCCCTGCAAGAGCTATATTCCAAAATGGAGTTCGTTCTTTAAAATCATCCAGAATTGGAATCACTAGAAGGATAATAGTTAAAACAAATGGTTTAGCCATAACAAAAGTAGGACTGTACCAAAAGTTTGGACTTCCCTGCCCGAAATAAATAGTAGTATTTAATATTGGAAGAAATACCGGTGTGACTAAATGTAAAAATATAGTGATAAGGATTAAGAACTTTTCAGGATAAATACTTCGTAGAAAAAACCTTAGCGTGCAGAAGGTTATAATGAATGATATTAATACGAATAAGCTGAGAAGGATGATCGCAGAATATTCCCTGCTTAAATGTGTGAAACTGCTTAAGAAGTACGTAGAATAATGAAATCCGGCATGTGGTACATGATATTTATGTTGAAGTATTAATTCTATAAGTTTAATATGATCAGATAAATCTGTCTTTGGTATATTGTAAAACCTGTAATAGAATACCTGTATATAAAAAATATAAAATGATATCCCAAAAAGAATTATTAAAGATGCTATAAAGAGGTATCGGCTTTCTTTATCCGAAAAAACAAATTTCATGATGTTTTCTTCGCGATTTCTGTATTATAAATATCTAATTCAAGCTTTATGGTTTTCCGGTAGTGAAGATGAATTTTAAGAAGGTCCAACGGTACATTAATAAAATCTGTTATCCTTAATTTTGATTTTCCTTTCTCGTACCATTTTAATAAAGGAACCTCTATTAAAGAATCGTATAGATATGTATATCCATATTTTGAAATTATCCTGGCAAAAATTTCAATATCAAAAAACCATTTGCTTAAAAATGGCTTTTCAAAAATCGCAGGTATAAGGTGATTCCTAAAAATTTTAGCGCCGCATTGAGTATCATATACCGGCAGGTGCAAAATAATACTTGCAAAAGTTGCAAATATTCTTCCGATGTAATGCCGATAACTATTTCTTTCAATAATAGCACCTATCCTCTTGATGCGAGATCCAATGATAATTTCCAGTTTATTGTTTTCTTTATAATATCTTAGAAATAGTTTTAATTGGTCCAAAGGAGTGGATAAGTCGGCATCGAAAAAGCCTATGAAATCAAATTTGTTCCATTCAGATGCTGCTAACATTCCCCTTCTGACAGCTTCTGCTTTACCCATGTTTTGATTTAAATCAACGACCGAAATTATGTCTGTTCTGTGTTTTTCAATTTCATAAAGCAAAGCTAAGGTGTTATCTGTACTTCCGTCATTCACAAAACAGAAAGATATATCTTCATTTTTATTAAGATATTCCTCAAATTCCTTAAAAGGTAGCCTCCCGGCTTCATTATAACATGGAATGACTATACATATTTTTTCCATTATTTTGAATCAGAGTTTTTTAATATTCTTGCCACTATATTACCAAACTAATCACTTACTCGTTTTTACATTTCTTTCAGAAATATTGTAATTTGTTATTAGTTTTTTAATGATTAGTAATGTTGACTTTTATTAACAAGAATTTCGAATGAATTTGTGATTAAATTTTAATTAATACTCACACTATTTATTAATCGATATACATTGGAATATTTATAGCTATCTTGAATTACAAAATCAACTTTCAGGTTATAGTGTCCGTAAATAAAAAATTTTATACTATTAAAAAATTCTTCGTCTTTTCCCAAAACATAAATATTACCACTGATTAACTCTTGAATAACCGGCCCATTTACAATTCTGTCAAATTGAATTGTATTTATAAACCATCCTGTCGGAATTACTAATTCTTTTAGCCTCTCTTCAATATTGTTATTAAATGAATGAAAAATTGCCAATTTGCCAAAAAAATACTCTGACTCTTCCCCGATAATAAGGAAC
>Ga0224522_1000529_pt1 | contig 12416 bp, 11 predicted proteins | sample CFST25metaG_FD_182733 | JGI IMG/M metagenome (GOLD analysis project Ga0224522, IMG submission 182733) | Peat soil microbial communities from Stordalen Mire, Sweden - C.F.S.T25 | ecosystem: Environmental > Terrestrial > Soil > Wetlands > Peat | place: Sweden: Norrbotten County, Stordalen Mire...
TCTTTACGTCAGTATTCAGTTTTGCTGGGTTTGATACCGGGAAGGTATCGGCAGCAGCATATATACAGAATACAGGCATACTTAATGCAACTGTAACGGCAAATTACTTAAATGTGAGACAGGGACCGTCAACAAGCTATAACGTGGTTTGTGTCCTTAAAAAAGGACAAACTATAAAGGTATTTGGATCAGTTGGAACCTGGTACGCTATTTATGAACCGGGAATGGGTTGTGTAGGAGTTGTTTCAGGTGCATATATAAAAATAGCTTGGCCAACCAAGACACCTGTTCCAACCCCTGCACCAACACCTAAGCCAACGCCAGCCCCGACTCCTAAGCCAACACCTACGCCTACACCTTCTAATCCTCCGTCAGGGGTATCGCAGGATGAACAGTCAATGTTGAATCTTGTAAATAAGGCAAGAGTAGCAGCAGGAATGGGAGCCCTTTCATTTGATGCAACACTTCAGAAAACAGCAATACTAAAGGCTCAGGACATGGTTGCTAAAAATTATTTTTCTCATCAGTCACCAACATACGGATCTCCGTTTGATATGATGAGACAGTTCGGGATTTCATTTAACTCAGCTGGTGAAAATATAGCAGGAAATCAGTCTGTACAAGCAGCATTTGACGCATGGATGAATTCACCTGGGCATAAAGCAAATATATTGAACTCAAGTTATAACTATACTGGTATTGGAATAGTTAACAGTCCGACGTACGGATTAATATTCGTACAACAGTTTATAGGAAGGTAAAGTTTAAAACATAAAAAGGGCGTTTTGCAAAACGTCCTTTTTTATACTCAAAAAGTAGTCTTTAATTATGTAATTTTTTTAACCTTGAATTCCGGTTCTACTTCAAATATTCTGCCTTTCAAATAATTTAAAACCCCTGTACTTTTAAAATCAAATACAAGTTTATAGGCCCATAGAGCTTGATGCTTAGCGCCCAAAGCACGATTTACCGCATTCGTACCATATTTTCCGTCACCAATTATGTGATGACCAATGTGTGCTAAATGTGCTCTTATTTGATGGGTACGGCCTGTGAAAAGTTCTACTTCAAGCTTGCTGATATTATCTTTATAATCTAAAACTGTGTACTTCGTTATTATTTCTAAGGAACCCTTTGATTTTTCATCATCTATAAATACTCTGCTTTTATTTTCATCCTTTATGAGGTATGATTTCAATATCTCTGAAGTTTTTTCCATTTTACCAGTTACCAGGCATTGATAGTACTTTTTTATTTCGTTACTTTCAAGCTTTTCAATTATAGTTTTCAAACTAACGCTATTCTTTGCAATTATAATTAGACCTCCGGTATTTCTATCAAGTCTGTGACATAAGGAAGGTGCAAAAGATGAAGAAGCTTCGGGGCTATACTCTCCCTTTGAAAGAAGATAGCCACGTACTTGGTCTATAAGTGTATTAGTTGTTTGGTCCCTATCAGGATGTACAGGAAGGCCCTGATGCTTGTTTGCAATTAAAATATTTGAGTCCTCATATACAACGGAAAATCCTTTACTTAGACTACAATCGCTTTCCAGTGGTTTTCCATCAAGGATTTCATCTACAATGAAGATTTCTAATTTATCACCCTGTAAAACAACCTGATCTTCCTTAACGCGAACTCCGTTCACTTTAATATCTTTTTTCCTGAAGGCTTTAAATAAAGCACTTACAGGCATGTTAGGGAAATACTCCTTAATGACTTTATCTACACGCAAATCGGAATATTTTTTTTCTATTATTAAGGTTCTCATATCAACTCCAAAAGCTCCGGAAGGCTTTACTTCCCATAAATTTTATATCAGCTTTTTATAATATCTTTTATTTTGCACATATATTTATCTGAAATTAACTCTGCAACCTGTGGAGATTCTCCCTCTGAGAAAACCCTGCACAGTGGCATATCTGCATCGGGAAGAACTAGTGCCCAACCCTTTTCCAATATGAACTTAACACCGTCCAGAAGTTCGACTTTTTCACCATCATTTTCAGTAATTAATGTCCGCATTACTTTACCTTTTAATTCCCAAGGACAGAAAACTTTCTTTTTGCTCACATAAAAATCAGGTATTTCATTTATGACATCAGAAAGAGAAGTTTTATTAATGCACAGGAACTCTATTATTTTTATTAGCCCTGCAAGGGCATCGAAATTCAACAGGAATTGATCCATATTGTCACGGTTCTTAAAAAGATTGTAATTTAACATCTGCTCCATAACAGCCTGAGCTGAGGTTTTTGTTCTTATGACAGTACCATTATACCTATCAGCAAGGGCATCAATTGCAGAAGGTGCAGTTATGGGAACAACAACTTTTGAATTTGGAGACTTTTTAAAGGTTATCAAAGAGGTCAGTGACAAGAACAAATCATCCTTAATCAAATTGCCTTTATTATCTATTAATACAAGAGTTTCACCATTGCTATCTATAAAAGCTGCAAAATCAGCACGAGTACTCTTTATTTTTTCAACTATTACGTCAATATCATTGAGATTTGAAGATGAAAAGCTTGTTACCTTACAACCGATATCGGTCAACATGGGAACTACAACCGAAATAACAAAATCAGATGAAGAAACCACACAAATCTTTGGAGATCTAGACCTTATTTGTTGTACATTAATTTCATTCAATATTGAACGAACATAGTAGTTTTTGAAATCTGTAATATTATTTAGCCTGTTTATCTCTTCTCCTGAACAACGTTTAAAGTCTTCTTTAAAGAAAGCATTTTCTATTTTTCTTTCAAAGACCCTGCTTATACTTGCTCCCTTTGAATCCATGAAATCTACACGTAGGTAATCTGGATTATCATCACTCAATTTTATATGTATACCACCCTCTACAGCCAAGAAGTTAATTGCATGACGGGAAATTGGGGTTAAGAGGCTGCTGAGATTGAAAACCTCAACACCCACTGACAATATTCCTGAAACAAATGCGTGTTTAAACATTCTTGCCGAATTTGAAGTGGTAGAACTAACAACTACCTTGGAGCCTTTTTTAAGAATAGAGCCATAAGCAGCACCAAGTCTGGTTGAAAATTCAGGAGTTATATCAATGTTTATTATTCCTGAAAGGCCATTTTCTCCAAAAATCGTCTTTGCATGTCTTGAGCCCCATATAATATTTCGATCTACTATTGCTAGTGAATCTACGGATTTTTGAGGCCAAATTCTTATGTTGGGTTTTATGATTGCCCTTTCATTAATTGTACAATTGTCACCGATTATTGAATTTTCAAAGGCAGCTACATAATGTTTAAGATTAACCTTATTACAGATAATTGCTCCTCTTACCTCTGAACCATATTCTATGAAATTATTCTTCCAGAGGATACTTCTCTTAATTGAGACTTCGTCCTCAATAATGTTATTATCGCCTATAACTGACATGCTTTCTACAACACTTAGTTTTCCAATGTGGCAATTGTCACCTATTAAGCATGGCCCATTTATTTCTGCAGAAGGCTCAATGGTTGTATTTAGACCAACCCAAATTCCTTTCTTGATTTCATTTGCTGGTATTACTAATTTAATTTTACCTTCGAAAATATCGTAATGCGCCTGAAGGTAAGCGTGAAGATCACCGATGTCACACCAATAATCATTCATAATGTGACCATAAAGGGGCACTTTATTTGCAAGGAGCATAGGGAATAAATCTTGACTAAAATCAAATTTTGTACCTTTTTCGAAGTATTTCAAGACTTCAGGCTCTAAGATATAAGTGCCTGTGTTAACAGTGTCGCTGAAAACTTCTCCCCAACTTGGCTTTTCAACAAAACCTGTTATTGCACCAGCTTCATCTGTGATTACGACTCCGTATTCTAGGGGAACATCGACTTTTGTTAAGACAAGGGTTGCTTTGGATTTTTTTGACTTGTGGAATTGAATTGCTTTTGACAAGTCCAAATCTGTAAGGGAATCACCACTGATAACGACAAAGGTCTCGTCAAGAAAATCTTCTGCATTTTTTACACTTCCTGCCGTTCCGAGAGGAGAATCCTCGATGAAATAGTTTAAGTTCACTCCAAAGCTTGATCCGCTTCCGAAATATTCCTTTATTTTTTGTGGAAGATACATAAGAGTTACACCTATGTCAATAATCCCATGGGCTTTAAGTAATTCTATAATATGCTCCATTACTGGCTTATTCATTATTGGAACCATAGGTTTTGGAAGGTCGCATGTCAGCGGGCGAAGTCTTGACCCTTCTCCACCAGCCATGATTATAGCTTTCATTTGAGATCACCCTTTCTCAATAGTATCTTCAAACGCTGTTTTAATAATAAAGCTACATACAATCACATAAATAAAAAGGATAAACAGAAAACGTATAAGTTGGGTAAACATTACTCGATACTGAGATATTTGGGGTCAGAAAATCTTTTTTTCTTTGTATTGCAAATTAGAATCGGCAAAATAAATTGATTTATGACGATTTATTAACTTCAACTTCATTTAATATATTAATAATTCAATAATAATTTAAAAAATCCTCTAATATTTATCTAAAATATTAAAATTGTGTTATTTTACAGGAATATACCTTCATATTTTTATTCCTCCAAGCTCAGTAAGGGCTTTTTCTAGCTCCTGAATCTGTTTTTCTTCAACATTTACCTGTAAATGTACATTTGCGTTTATCATTATATCATAGGTGCCATTACCGCTTATTATAGGATCAGATGCTAGTAGAGGAGCCTTGTCAATATTATATACCTTTCCCTTTGAATTTAAAAAGATATCTGATAAACAAGTAGCCTTTTTAGTTGATGTACCAAGTTCTGAAGAAAATTCAGCATGAAATTTGTCAGCAATATCAATGTGTGCATTTTTGTAACCCATACTTTTAAGTACTTCAACTGCATTTTTCGCATCAAGAATCTTGTCAAACTTAGCATAAACTTTAACCATATAATCCTCCCTCTTCAAATTGAAACAAAGTAACTAATATAAAGCTTCAGCCTTGTATTTTAGTTTTTGTCATAGAGCGTTTATTATTCATAAAAAAAGGGTTACCAAACAAGAAAAACATAAACAAAGGTTCTATAACTTTCCACTAATTGCGGTTTATTATGTTAACTTGCGATGCTATAATTAATGCACTATATCTATTTTCTAAAATACGCTGAATTCTCTAAAATTAATAATTTAGAGAAGCGGGGGATATATTTTTTGGGGTTAATCCTGGTTTTCCGGGAGAGGAGTTATTATGCAAATAAGAAAATCTATTCATTTTTTGGTAATTCTAATGTTTACTGTTAGTATTATTTTATTCAATTCTTTTAACGTTTATGCTGACTCACATCTTTTGAAAACCGGAATGAAAGGTGAAAATGTTTCTGAATTGCAAAAGGATTTAAAGAAACTTGGTTTTCTTGGTGTCGATCCAACAGGGTATTACGGAAGTTTAACAACTGTAGCAATCACAAAGTTGCAATTACATTACGGGTTCAATGCCGATGGAATAGCTGGAGAAAAAACTTTAGGACTTATTGATAAGCTTCTTGGAAAAACTTTTGTAACATCAAGAGGCAATACTGATAGTTCGAATATTCTAATGCCATGGTTCGGTGGCGTTGAAAACTTTTTTGCCATGGGTGATAAAGCGACTGTGTTTGATATTGATACGGGACTTACCTTTAGAATAGAAAGAACCTATGGATATAACCATGCAGACTGTGAGACTTTGACAAGTAAGGATACCGCAATTATGAAAAAGATCTATGGGGGACAATGGAGTTGGGATAGAAGGGCAATAATTGTTACTGTTAATGGAAGAAGTATTGCTGCTTCAATGGCGGGAATGCCACATGCAGGAAATGACTCAGCTACAGCGAATTCATCTGTAACATGGAGAAGCGGAGGGTATGGCGCAGGAACAAACTTGGATACAGTAAAAGGTAATAATATGGATGGACATTTTGATGTACATTTTTTAGGAAGCAAAACACATGGTACTAATTCAGTAGATCCTAATCATCAGAACATGGTCAATAAAGCAGCAAAATGGGCCCAAGAAAATTTATAAAGGGTGACTGTAAAACTGCATAAAATGGACCGTTTACACTATATATTTAACACTCAAAGCTGATATGATTATAAGAAAATAAACTTCACATTATTTACACAGTTATTCCACAATTATATGATATCTTGATTATAGAGCTTTTAAAGATGACATTAATAAATTAAATCATTTTCGAAAGGGGTCAGATTATGGGTAAGAGAGTAATAAGTATTTTTTTGATTGTTGTTGTATCACTGATGCTAACATTTCAAGCTTTTGCAGAGTCAAAAACTCCAGGTGGAAAAGGTCCTTCAGAAAACAGCAGTGTAAACAGTCTTCAGGTAATGGCTCAGAAGCTGGGTGTAGATATCACAGGCTTGTCAGCTGATGATGCAAGAGCAAAGATAAAAGCGGCGCAACAGGCAAAAGAACTCGCTACAGTACAGGCAGCAGCTCAGAAGCTTGGTATTGATATTACAGGCTTATCAATAGATGATCTTAGAGCGAAAATAAAAGCAGCACAGCAGCAAGCTTCGTTACAAGAACTGGCACAAAAACTCGGTGTAGATATCACAGGTTTGTCGGCTGATGATGCGAAGGCAAAGATAAAAGCGGCGCAACAGGCAAAAGAACTCGCTACAGTACAGGCGGCGGCACTGAAGCTTGGTATTGATATTACAGGGTTATCAGTAGATGATCTTAGAGCGAAGATAAAAGCGGCGCAACAGTCACATGAGCAATCATCATTGCTAGAACTGGCACAAAAACTAGGAATAGATATAACAGGCTTATCAACTGATGATGCAAGAGCAAAGATAAAAGCGTCGCAACAGGCAAGGGAACTTGCTTCATTACAGGCAGTGGCACAGAAACTTGGTATAGATATCACAGGTTTATCAGTAGATGACTTAAGAGCAAAGATAAAAGCAGCACAACAAGCAGATAAAAGATCAAATGAGCACGATGGACAAAATGGAAATCGTGGTCCAAATGGGCCAAAACATAATGAGTAAAGGTTATACATACTAAGTAACTATAAAATAATAAAAGGGAACTGAATACTATGGAAACGAGAGTTTCAAATAGGTATTCAGTTCCCTTTTATTATTTTATATATAGGTTTGAAACAAAAATTTTGTGGAATTATACTATTAATGCAATAAGTGAAAACCGAAATCTCATTAAATTATTACAGGAGTAAATATGATTTTTAGATTGGGTTATGTTGCTATGACTTTAAATCTAGAGGATTGCTCGCCCTCTGGGACTGTTACCCTAACAGGAATTAGCAAACTCGAAGATGAAGAAGCCAGACTATATAGGTTAAGAAAGATAGCAAAAAAGAATCTGGAAAATACTTTGAGAATACTGCGTTACAACAAAGCAATGAATATTAATGTATACAGATTGACCTCGAAACTCATTCCACTTGCAACTCATCCAATAATAGGTGATTGGGATTACATAAAGGAATTTAGTGGGCTATTCTTTGAAATGGGGAATTACATAAAAGAGAATGACTTCAGAATTAGTGCTCATCCTGACCATTATACTTTGATAAATTCAGAATCTGATAAAGTCTTTCAGGACTCAATGAAAGATTTGGATTACCATGTAAAAATATATGAAGCAATGGGACTCCAGGATTATAAGTATAAGTTGGTAATACATGTGGGAGGAGTGTACAAGAACAAAGAAGAGTCTATAAGACGCTTTAAAGAAAATTTCGTTAAAATTCCTGACAGGATAAGAAAAAGATTAATTCTCGAGAATGACGATAAATCCTACACGGCCAAGAATGTTCTTGACCTATGTAAAGAACTTGTAATACCAATGGTTCTAGATATTCATCATCATAATTGTGTAAATAGAGGTGAAAAGCTAGAAGATTTGCTTTATGAAATTTTTGACACTTGGAGTGGTGAGTATTTTAACCCCAAAATTCACTTTTCAAGTCCTAAAACTTTCAAAGAATTCAGGAGTCATTCGGACTTTATTGAACTTGATGAATTTACCTGCTTTCTTGAAACAGCCCGAAAAGTAGGAAAAGACTTTGATGTCATGCTTGAAGTTAAGAACAAGGACTCTTCTCTTATAAAACTTTCTGAACAATTGTCGGAATTAGAACAGGTTAGAAGGATAAATACAGGAAAATTTGAAACAATATGAATATTAGAAAATAATAAATTTGCAAATAACTTATGAAAGGAGAGAAAATCATGCCTGATAAAAACAAGAAAAATGATAAAAACAAGGCAAAAACGGGAGCTTCATTTTCAAGTGATCAATTAGGTGAAAATGCATCAGAGGAATTTGCAGGAAAATATGCTCAAAAGTCGACAAAGGCAGATGGGACAAGAGGAACTAAGAAATGATAGAAGGAACTCACGGACCCAAAAGCAATTACTCAGACATGCTCATTGAGACAATACAGAGAGCTAGTAAAAATATGAATTTTGACGAATATGCAAAAGCAACAGGGATTGATAAAGAGATCATTTTTATGATTCTCAAGGGAGAAGTCGAAGAGGTAGATCCAGAGACTTATTTGAAACTTTCTTTAAAACATTAGAAGATCCTGCTTACACGGGGCTTTTTAAAAACTGTTTAATTTTCTTTAACACCACTATATTGAGGGATTCCTTGATATAGTGGTGTTTTGTTCTGAAAAATATCTGGAGGATCTTCAGATATTTTTATTTCTCTAAAATTAACTGAAAGTAATTTCTGTTAATTCTATTTTACGGCTTCTGTGGATAAGTCCGAAATGCAAAACAAAGGGGATAGTTACTGCTGTGCAGCAAAATCCCCGGTATGCTAGATACTAATATTTACCCGTTACTTACCCTTTTTTGCTTTGCAATGACGAGAGATATAGTAAATATTGCTACGGCAAAACCTAACTGTATAAGCATACTGTAGATAATTGGCATAACATTCGTAGTATTTATTCCAACAAGCTTATTAATGTCATTGATAGCCTTTACATACCAATATGTGGGCGTGAAGCTTGCGATTGACAGAACTGTTTTGCCTAGCAGTTCCTGAGGTACGAATACACCTGCTATAAAACAGGTTCCCAGGGTTATTACATTAGAAATCGCTGATTGTACATTTCTACTCTTAATTAAAATACCGGCTAGATAGCTTATACTTAGGCAAGATATTGTAAAAATAAATGCATTTGCACTTAGAAGTACAATGTTTTGGTTGAGTAGTTCTTTGCCGTAGATAAGAAAGCTTATTATGACCATAACTGCCCATACTGCTAATGCGAAAGTTAAATTGCCTAAAATAAGCTGTATATTCATGCTTGTGGACTTAACAGGTGAACTGAGGTTTCTTCTTTTTAGATCTTGATCGTTAAAGACCAGCATGATGGAAGTTACACCTATGATCAAAATAGCCATTATTGAATAAGCAAGATATGTAAAATAGGAGGATACATTGCTAGTGCCACCTGTCTTGCTAAAGGAATGAATTTCCACAGATGAAGTTAGTTTCAGATCACTGTTCAAATTTGAGACAATTTGTAACTGCGTAATACCCGGTAAGTTTTTAGCATAAAGCGATGCAGCATTTAAGTATTTGTTTATCAAGGAATCCATAAATACATTACTGGTTGAACCTGAAACGGAGGTTTTTTTAATCATTACCCTGTTATTGCTGCTTAATAAGTTCTGAGTGAAGCCTGCCGGGATTCTGACAATATACTCCACTTTCCTAAAGAACAATGCATCTTGTAAGCTTTTAGTATCGTCAGTAATATCAACAATATTGGCATGAATTGAAAGGTATTGCTTCAAACCCTCGACAAGTTGTGAATCTTTATCATAATTGAAAAAGGCTATATTGCTTTTAGTTTCGCTAAAACCGCTTATAGACTTACCTCCGCCTAAATTGGTAAGTAATATTGCCAACATAAGAAAAACTCCAAAGTATATTAGCATTTGACCTAAATTTTTTTTAATTATTTTAAAATAAACCTTATATACTTGCATACTTTTGCCTCCTGACTACAAAGTAAAGAACCAGATTAAATACTATTGAAAAACCGAAAAGTAATCCTATGTTTGTAAAAAACCTTGAATGGTCAGTGTAATAGTATAGTGAATACAAAGCATCAGCAATAAGGTTTGCTGGGTTGATGTAGGATAAGATTGGTACTGAATTTGAAATTATATACTTTATTTCTCCCCACATTAGTCCAGATAGAAAGGTTAGTGTCATCGAAACAGAAATCAGGACTGCTATACTCATACTCTCACTTTTTTTAATAATTGCACCTATCATTGCTCCAAAAGATACACCTGTAAAACAACCAGCAATGCAAGTAAGTAGAATATAACCAAGCTGGTTGCCGAAGTTCACCTTAAGTATGAAATTCATGTAGACGAGTAGAATAAGTAAGGATATTATTTGTACAAAGGTGGCGGCAACTAGTGAATACCCAAAGATCTTAAGCTTATTAACAGGTGCCATATTTACTCGTGCACCTTGTGCCGATAGGTCTGCTTGAATAGCTGTTACTTCTTTCAACCCCGCAAAGCAGCCATAAAAACAGGCCATTGCAATTAAAGCATAATAATACACTAAAATGTTATTAGGTGCGGCTTTTGTAGGGGAAACATCCTCTAAATAGACTTTATATGCCGAAACATCCGAGATGACACTTTTCATACTACTTGGATTTTGACTAACTATTTTTGTTACCGATGAGGTTCTCTGTAAAAATTCATCCACAAAGCCTTTAAGAATTGTTTGGTTGATACCCGGTTCCTTTATAACGACATGGGCTACTTCTTTTTCAAAAAGAATATACCCATCAATTTTATTCTTTTTCAAACAGTCTTCAGCTTGCTCCTTTGTAGATAATGTAACATGGAACAGTTCTTCTCCACTAACTGAGGATAAAGTATTTTTAAAATCAGTATTACTTTGATAATCAGTATTGTTCACTACTGATATATTGATATTTTTAAAGTTATCAATGCTTGAAAGATTAGAAAATGCCATTCCAAAAAGTGTTGCAAGTAATATCGGGAACAAGAACGTCCAAAACATTGTTTGCCTGTCTCTGGTCACACATTTTATTCTATTGATTACAATATGCAAAAACATATATTTTCCTCCATTAATCTCTTAATTCTTTACCTGTTATTTCAAGGAATACATCGTTGAGGGTGGGCAACTCACAATAGATTTTTCCATAAACGATATTCTGAGACTTCAAATATTCAAGAACGTTGGTCAAATTGTTTCTCCCATGCTCAGATTTAATCACCAATAGGTTGTTGTCATACTCAACTGAAGTTACATTATGTAAATCTTTAAGCCGGTCTATAGTATTCCGATCTAATCTGAATATTTCCACCGATATTTTTTCACCAGTTTTAATCATACCTTTTAATTGATCGTTAGTACCTGTTGCAATAATTTTTCCTTTATCCATGATGGCGATTCTTGAACAAATCTGTTCTACTTCCTCCATATAGTGGGAGGTGTAAATTACAGTTGAACCCAGTTGGTTGAGCTTCTGGATACCCTCCAAAATATTATTTCGACTTTGGGGGTCAACAGCTACAGTAGGCTCATCGAGTATTATGAGCTTTGGTTTGTGTGCGATTCCACATGCAATATTTAGTCTTCTAAGCAAACCGCCGCTCAATTTTTTAGGATAGAATTTTTTGAAATCATTCAGAGCCACAAAATCAATTGCTTCATCTACTAATTCTCTCCGCTTTTCTTTATCAGTTATATAAAGGCCACAAAAATAATTAATATTTTCATAAACTGTCAACTCGTTAAACACTGCCACGTTTTGCATGATAATTCCGATATCCTTCTTAATTGAATACGAATCGGGAGACATAGGTTTACCAAACAATTCAATAGTACCCTTATCATATTTGAGTAAAGACAAAATGCAATTGATTGCAGTGGTTTTACCAGAACCATTAGGTCCCAGAAGACCAAATATTTCACCTTCATTTACCTCTAAATTGAAGTGGTCCAGTGCTATCAGGTCACCATATCTTTTTACTAAATTATTTACTTTGACTACCATAACATTACCTCCAGTCTTTGATATCATAATTGTACAGTTTTAAAAGGGCCTATATAAGTGAAATTAGTACTTAATAGGCATTACAAATGTAACGTTTATTGAGAAGAGGGGATATGTATGATAAAATTTAGATAATGCTTCTCGATATTATTTTCAATTTAGATAGGGATACCGTTATGTAACTAATAATTAAAGGGGATAAAGCATAGAAATGAATAAACTTCTAGATAAACTGTTCATATTTGCATTCTGCCTGGTGTTTTATATTCGAAGCACAAGTAGTATTTATGTTGTTGCACCAGTTATTATAGCTAT
>Ga0224522_1000530_pt1 | contig 12406 bp, 8 predicted proteins | sample CFST25metaG_FD_182733 | JGI IMG/M metagenome (GOLD analysis project Ga0224522, IMG submission 182733) | Peat soil microbial communities from Stordalen Mire, Sweden - C.F.S.T25 | ecosystem: Environmental > Terrestrial > Soil > Wetlands > Peat | place: Sweden: Norrbotten County, Stordalen Mire...
GAATATAACCTCCCATTATTTCTCTTAAAATTGTTCTGCCAAGCCTTCGCTGACCGCTGTAAACAAGACAAAACCGTTCGTTTAATTCATTCATAAACATCTTTGGTATTTGCAACTGTTCACACTTTATTTCCTGCCTGCAACCCTTTTCAGAGGTAACAAGTTTAATCCCATTTGTCATTCCACCCGCCTGGTCTTGCCAACCGCCACCGGTTCCCATAAGCTGCTCCGCGAGAAGGACACGCCTATAGATCTCGGCATTGGTTGAATTATAACCGATGAACTCAAATATTCCTTTTATGCAGGCAGCCAGCAAAATACTGCTTGTGCCAAGACCGGATCCTTTTGGAATGCCAACAACTCCAACAGAAAGGGAAATCCCTCCGCCAATCTTTTCAAATAAGTTCTCGACCTCTTTTTCTCCGGACATTGAAATAATTCCGCAAACTATTAGCGCGGACTTTAACAATAAAAAAGGGTCAAGAGGATTTGTGCAGTCCGTTAACTCATCTGTATTGTAAAACTCGCCACGGTATCCCGAATCAAAATATTCAAAAACAACTTTTGGCTCCTCAATTTTTTCTATAATTACTTTAACCGGTAATCTGTTGTTAATCTTAACTGCAGCATTAACAACTGCTCCTCCGTTTTCAAGGCAAAAAGGAGGCGTATCGGTCCATGTACCGCACCAGTTAACCCGAAGAGGAAGGCTTATACTAATTCTATCTTTCTTAATAACCGGGTAAATATGATAAAAATCTTCACCTACAGTTCCTGCTTTTACCATGTCACGTAAACAACGGAAGCTTTTTTCCTCGAGTTGCTCATGCATTTCACCGGTTACCGTAAGCGAAGCATAGCTGTATATGCGCATGCGTTCTTCAAGCGGAAGGGTATTCGTCTCTTCCAATAGAATTGTATAAACACTGCTGTCAAATTCGCATTTATCAAAACACATTACAGCTATATCAGCAGGTACTCTGTTCTTAATCAAATCTATGAAAAGCTCGATATTTCTAAGTTTTTCAATTCCGATATCAAGATCATTCCCTTCCGGTTAAACCTGTAATGTTCAGACAAATACAGATTCGATTTATGATAAAAATTATATCATAAATCAATAATTTGTCAAACCAAGGTAGTCTTGGTTTTTATATGTACTAAGGTTTGACAAAAACTATATAATTGTAATATAACAAATATTAGAACAAATTTGTAAGAGAGTGATAAAATGTGTGATACGCTTTTCTTGGTGATACCATGCTTCAATGAAGAAGATGTTCTGCCCGAAACTTCAAAGAGGCTTAATATAAAAATGAATAATATGATGGAACAAAAACTTATCAGCAGAAACAGCAAGGTATTTTTTGTTGATGACGGGTTAAACGATAAAACATAGGAAATCATCAAGCAACTTCATGAGAAAAACAAGCTTTTTTTGGGTTTGAGCCTTGCACACAACAGCGGCGAACAAAATGATTATATAGCCGGAATGATGGCTGTCAAAGATTATGCAGATATAGTTATTACAATGGATGCGGATTTGCAGGATGATATTAACGCGATTGATGAAATGGTTAAGGATTATTACAAAGGGAATGATATTATTTACGGTGTACGGGCCTCCCGCGAACAGGATTCAGTCTTTAAAAAACTAAACAGCAAAGATTTTTTACAAATTTTAAAATTTTAACGGCATCCGCGCTGGCCATCGGAGAAATAACGGATAAACCGACAACATCAGGGTCAAAATCTATAATATACTTTTCTAGTCAAATTGACTGATATGACTGAGTTTAACTTATAGTTTCTGCACAATAAATGACTAAAAACCAAAATGGTCTTTGAAACCTCACATTTCTTTATTGTGTTGAATAGTAAAACAATTCCCGCATAAACAGCAACCTAATAGAATAGCTGTATATGCGGGTTAACTGTACAATGAACTTCATTTTTTACAATCAAAAATTGATATTCGTTAGTATTTTATTTTAGCAAACAATTTAATATTTGGTTTTTATCTTAGATATAAACAACGTTAACATTGTTGGGATTGAAGATACGTACAGATTTTACGAGCCTGCGTCCATACCACAAAATCACTCTTGCGTATTCCTCAAAAGATTCATAAGCTGTTCCGTTTAAAATAGTAATGGTATTTCTTAATTTTTCTAATGGCTTGTAATTGTTTAAATATATGCTTTGCTTGAAATAGCTGTAAAAATCATAGTCCTGCGAAAACACAGGGGTATTATTGTCCTGAACACAAATAATATTTTTTTGGAATCTAAGTAATTGTTTAAAAATATCTTCATCAATATCGAAAATTTTCAAGAATTCACTTGTTTCATCATAAAAACGATCAAGATCGGATACAAAACAAAGGAAGGCACCTTCATCAAGAAACCAGCGAACATTACCTGAAGATTCATTATAATAATATTGAACATTTATTCCCTTCGTCACACGAATTAAAATTTCTTGAACACTGTCGAACACTTCATACCCGAGTGTCGAGGGATGGCTAAGATACCATTCAACAAGTTTGATGTAGAAGTCGCGGTAAGCAATGTGCTTCTCATTATAAATATATACAGCAAAATTTCTTAAAAGACCCAGGCAGTGCAGGCTCTGAACAGCGATGGCAAACAGTTTGCATCTTACCCAATCTTCAGATGGCAGGCTCTTTGTTGAAACAACAATATCAGAGAATTCTGTCACGTCATTATCTGTAAATTCGCTGTGCTGTGTGAAAAACGGAACATGAACAGCTTTTATTTCGTGTTTTTTTATGTAGTTTTTATTGGCAAGTACTGAATTATTCAATAAAACACAATCATAAACTTCAATTCCGGAGTGCTGCCCAGACTCAAGAAGTTTTCCAACACCTTCTGTAAAGCTTTCGTATGTTTCACCGGGCAAACCAAGAATCAGTTCCGAATAAACCGGTATTTTTGCATTCATGTATAGGGTCATCAGCCCGGAGAAATGTTCCATTGTCATGTTGCTTCTTCCGATGTTTTTAAGCACCTCATCTGACAAAGTCTGCAATGAAATTGTTGTGCTCTTGCTTAAATCGACCTCTGAAAAACGCTTTGCCAATTCAAAAACATTCTGATTGTTGAATTTTGAATAATTGATATATATGCGGTTTGGGTAGCCGGTTTTCTTTTTTGCCTCAATCAGCCAATCGGTAATTTGAGAATCTCTTTCAAACTGTCCAAAATTGGCGTCAACTTCCCAGACATATTCGATTTTATGTTCAGAAAACCAGTCTATATCTCCCTTAACCCGCTCCATTGGGAACATACATACCTCTTGATTTCTAGGACCCCAATCACAAAAAGCGCATTTGTTAGGACAACCGCGGTTGGTCTCCAGAATGGCAGAAAAGTGCATGTCTGGATTTTTTATAATGATATCATCAAACAATCCTTCGGTATATGGAGAAGGATAACGACACCCTGTTATTGTTTTTCGGACTGTCTGCACAAGTGTAAGGTCATCGCTTCTGTACGAAATATTTGGGACATCTGATAGACTATTATTTTCTTCAAGAGCGCAAAGAAGCATTTCGGCAACTTCTTCTCCCTGCCCGTGAACAAGAAAATCGATATATTCACATTCCTCCAACAGCGAAGTATCAGAAGGAACACTGTGACCTCCGAAAACCACAATACATTTCGGAAAAATTTTCTTAATTTCTTTTGCAGCTGCTTTGCAGTATTCGTAGCTCCATAAATAACATGAAAAACCGACTAAATACGGATTTTGCAATGAACCCGCCAACTGTTCAACCGGTTCGCGTAAAAAGACTATCCGCTTAAGAGAATATATGTTTCTGATCAATTCATTGCTCATTGACTTCGCGGCTATCGCACCTACGGCATATGGAAGATAAGCTGTTTTATTTTTGGCATTGAATATTTCTCCTACCTGAACAAGATAAATATTTTTCATGATCAAAAAGATTGACCTCCGCTTCAAAATTATTTATCACTGAACTTTTTGAAACAATAAAACAATTATATACATGGTAATTATAAGAATAATGAAAACAATTATACTTGTTTATTTATTAAAAATTATTAAATTAATTGTATTATATAAAAATGATTTTGTCAATCTTGTTGAATATATATTTTTAGTGTTATTAAAAATCAGGCTGTTTGACAAGAACAAGGCAATGTAATATAATTATAATATTTAAAAGTTATATATATTTTATTTTAAGAGAGTGATAGAATGTGTGAAACACTTTATTTAGTCATACCATGTTTCAATGAAGAGGATGTTCTTCCAGAAACTTCGAGGCGTCTTGATATAAAAATCAGATATATGATTGAACAAAAACTTATTAGTAAAAACAGCAAGGCGTTTTTTGTAGATGATTGTTCAAAAGACAATACATGGAAAATAATAAAGCAACTTCATGAGGAAAATGAACTCTTTTCGGGCTTAAGCCTTGCCCATAACAGCGGCGAACAAAATGCTTATATTGCAGGAATGATGACCGTTAAAGAATATGCTGATATGGTTATTACAATGGATGCGGATTTACAGGATGATATTGATGCAATTGACAAGATGGTTATAGAATATTATGCAGGCAATGATATTGTTTACGGTGTTCGTTCTTCCCGAAAAAATGATTCTTTTGTTAAAAGGTTTCCTGCAAAGGTTTTTTACAAATCAATGAAAATGTTGGGAACCGAACTGATTCCCGACCATTCACAGTACAGGCTTATGAGCCGCCGGGCAATAGAAGCTTTGTCGGGTTATTCCGAAGTGAATCTTTTTTTACCCGCGCTTATACCATTGCTTGGCTTTAAGAATTCAGTTGTTTATTACGAAAGAAAAGAAAGATTTGCGGGAGAATCTAAATATTCGTTTTGGAAATTGTTATCAATCTTTACTGAAGCAATAACATCTTTCAGTATGAAACCGATACATTTTATCTACAATTTGGGAATTTTATCTTTATTGATTTTTACTGGAATTTTAATTTATACCATCATTCAGGCAATTAATGGCAAAGTTGAAGATTGGCTTCTGATATTGGCATCTGTATGGGCTGTCGGCGGCACGGTACTTTTAGCGGTTGGCATTGTCGGAGAATATGTTGGGAAGACTTATTCCGAGACAAAGAAACGTCCCCGCTATTTAATATCCGAAAGCTTTCTGGACGAACACAAATGAGAAAAACGATATAAATATCATTGATTATTAAATTAAATCTGCTTAGGTGAAAAAATGGATGATTTTATTGGTTTCTGTAATTTAAAGAGACAGTATAACGATCATAGGGAAGACTTTCTGCATGCAATTGATCTTGTTTGCGGCAAAGCGGCTTTTATTGACGGTGAATTTGTAAAATCGTTTGAATCCGAATTTGCAAAATTTTGTCAAGTTTCCTATGTCTCCTGTGTAAACAGCGGCACCAACGCGATATTGCTTGCAATGCTGGCAATGGGGATAAAGACCGGGGATGAAGTGATTATCCCGGCAAATACGTTTGTCGCAACAGCATGGGGGCCGGTATATGCCGGGGCAAGGCCTGAATTTGTCGACTGTACAAGCGACACATGGGAGATAGACCCCGGGAAAATTGAAGCGGCGATAACCGGCAAAACAAAAGCTATCATTGGGGTTCACTTATATGGCCTGCCGTTTGATATCGATGCAGTCAAGGAGATTGCAGAGAAAAACAATCTTCTTGTTGTTGAAGACTGCGCGCAGGCTCACGGCGCACAATACAAAGGTCATCCGGTCGGCGGGCTTTGCGATATCGGGGCTTTTAGTTTCTACCCAACAAAAAATCTCGGGGCATTTGGTGAAGGCGGTTGTTTGACAACAAACAGTCCCACATACGCGGAGCAAATAAATATATTAAAAAACCATGCTGCCAATGAACATGGAGATCATGAAAAAATAGGGTTCAACATGCGCATGGACGGCATTCAGGCTGCAGTTTTAAGTTATAAACTAAAGTTTCTTGACAGTACGAACGAACGAAGAAGAGTAATAGCTAAACGATACATAGATGAGATTATCAGCCCTAATATAAAAGTGCAGCAGATACAAGAAGGCGCGGAGCATGCTTATCATTTGTTTGTGATTACTGTCCCTGAAAGAGACAGATTCATAAAACACATGTATTCCAACAACATAGAATGCGGAATACACTATCCGATGTCTTGTCATCTTCAAAAAGTATTCGGTTATATGGGTTACAAGCCCGGGGATTTACCAAATGCTGAGTATTTGGCCGAGCATTGTGTGTCATTGCCCATGTATCCGGAACTTTTCGAGGATGAAATCAGCAGGGTTATTGAGGCTTGCAACAAATTTCAGATATCTTGATAATAAAAGAGGCGGCCGAACAATAGAGCTCGATCGGTAAGAATTAGTATTTATGCGACAATGCGATAAGACACTACGAACCATGAACTGATATTTAACAGGCCGTATTTTCTATAATGATCCTCGGGGCTTCCATCAAAAAGAAAAATCGACGAGTTCGTAACAACTGAATTGTGCAATATCGTGAAATTGTAAATATTAATTAACCAGCGTGCCAGGAGACTGTAGTACAAATCGTTTTGTTCTAAGATTTGTTCTAACTAGTCTTTCACGGAATCAAAGGATTACACTCATGAAAACACATCAAACAGAACGAATTGGATGCAATCAAAATAAAAACCGCCCATACTATGAAGCGGTTGTTTTTCTTATGCTTGTGACAGCATGGGTTGTTCAAGTACCGGATGTCGAGCGACTAAGTCCATATACGTCGGTTTATTACGTTCTGTCTTTCTCTGATTTTGGTTTTCAAACCAGGATTCTTATCGGTTCCATCGTCACTGCGTTTTCCAATTATGTTTCTAATCGGGTAATTTATATTATAATTAGCGTACTTTCCGCTGCTTTTATTGGGATTATATCTCTTGTTGTGGGTCATTTGATGAGAATAATCGCGCAAAACGAATCGGAAAGTATATGGATTCTTCCAACCCTTCTACTGGCTTGTCCACTTTCGATACAATATCTTTTTAATGCCAACAATTATGGAAGGTACGATTTGTTTTCTATCGAAATGGCTGTGCTTATACTTTTTTGCATTCGCAGTGAAAAGGGTAAATGGGCGCTGCCATTCCTCTGCTTTTTTGCGATGCTGCTCAACTTCAACTTCGCTGTGATGTATATGCCTTCTATGGCGGCCGTTATGCTCTATGAGCTGGCAGCGAAACCAAAATCAAAAGCACGCCTTTTTATTTTCCTTATTTCATGTATTGTGGTCGTCGGTTCGTTCGTATATTTTAAGATTCCTGCACAGAATGCGGCTTTTGCTGATCCGGGAGAGGTCGGTCAGTACCTCACGCGCAGAACGGATGTGAATTTGAAAGGCGCGGAGATTCAAGTCTTCTTTGACTTTTTCAAATTTACAAATTGGATTTCGCACTTTAACAAACAATCTACTTGGATTATAGATTTATTGAAGACTTATCTGCCTTATGTCATTCTTATGAATCTGCCCATGCTGGTATTTTTCATTTCCTTTTGGGTAGAAGCTGTTCGAACCATTAACATCAGGTCAAAACGGTTGATTTATTTATTGTTTGCCTTGCTTCCGCTTTTCGGTTTGCCAATGTTCCTTGCTGCTGATTGGGATAGATGGTTTCCCACGCTGTTTATTTCGCAATTAATGGTTCTGTTTTATCTTGTGGCCACCAACGACCGTACTACTTTGAATGTTTTGCGCAGGCTTCACGGCTTTTTGCTTCACCACGAGCTGCTTACAGTAATATCGCTTATATTTCTTGCCTCCGGCATGTATTCAAGAATTCACTCTGTTTTTGAGTCGGTGATATTAAAGTACATTGATTTGATTCGTTCATTCAACTGAGTTAAATTGTTTATTTGAACGTAAGAATGCAATCACTAAAAGGGGAGCAAAATATTTTTTAGCAGGTGCTTTTTCCGCGGTGAAAGAATTCTTTTATATTTTATGGCATGTTTCTGCATTTCCCGGGGTTAGAAAAAAATATGGTTTGTAGATTAGAAACAAACATTAAAGATATTATATTACTAATGCTTAAAAATTATTATATTATCAATGGGTTAATAAACTAAAGAAAATTATAGAAAAATATTGGGGGAAAACAATGAAAGTTTTACTGGTAAACCCTGCAACCGGTTTTTTTACACGCGATCCGAGCGACCCGCTCGGCTTGCTGTCGATTGCTACTTACTTAAAAGAAAACGGACATACGGTACTGTTAAATGACAGGGCGGTGAAAAGAGATAACATTGAAAAATATATAAAGAGTTTTAAACCCGATGCTGTTGGTATATCCGTGATTTCCGGCAGAGCCACGAAGGATGCAGTAGAAATATCCCGCATTATTAAAAGCCATAACATCCCTTTGATTTGGGGCGGACATATGGCATCTGAAGTTCCCGAACAGGTTCTTGATACAAAGCTCGTTGATTTCGCGGTTATAGGAGAGGGAGAAATCACATTCCTCGAATTGCTTGACGCTATTCAAAATAATAAACCGCATAATAACATCGATGGAATAGCCTACCTTGAAAACGGCAAGATGGTCGTTACAAAATGCAGGGAGTTTGTCGATTTATCAACGCTGCCGATTATAGACTGGACCTTTGTTGACCCAAACAAATATTTTCAGCCTTTCCCCCACTGCAAGAAAATGCTTTATCTGTATGCAGCAAAGGGGTGCCCCTTCAGCTGTACTTTTTGTTTTAATAAGCTTTACAACAGGTGCACATACCGGTGTCGTCCGCCGGAACATTATTTAGACGAGATCAAATATCTTACAAAGAATTTCGGTATGGACGGAGTCTATTTTGCCGACGAACTTTTTTGTAAAACCAGCAGCCAAATGCGCGAGATTTGCGGCATGATTAATGAAAGAAATCTTAAGTTTGCTTGGGGCTGCCAGACACGAGTAGGTATATTTAACAAAGAAGATTTGCAGGTAATGTATGATGCCGGATGCAGGTGGATTCTTTTCGGTATTGAAAGCGGCTCTAAGGAGGTTCTGAAAAGAGTAAATAAGAAGCTGGCCTATGACAAGGTAGCTGAAACATTTACAAACTGCAAAGAAATCGGAATAACAACGCTCGGCACTTTCTTAATTAATTTACCCGGTGAAACTGAAGAGGAAATAAGGCAAACAGTTCAGTTTGCGCTTAGTTTGGATATTAATATACACAGGTTTAACATCTTTGTCCCGCTTCCGGGTTCGGAGCTGTATGCTTCATTAACCGAAAGCGGCCTTTATTCTCCGCCGAAAACATTAATGGACAGTGCGAAAATACAGATTGGAGAGATAGTCAATCAGAATTTGTGCGAAGTTCCCTCCAGGGATCTTTTGGTAATACGGTGTTATTTTGACTGGCTGAGTTTTTCACGAAAAGATTCCGTCAACAAGGAAAAACCTTTTTATATTGCCCGGAAGGCTGTTGAAATGACTTTTAATACCATAACCAGAAATGGAATTCTCTCATTTATCGTCGGGAGCTTTTCTGCTGCAAAGGTGTTCCTTGAAGTTTTATGGAACATTACGGCATATCCAAAAATTCGAAAGAAATATGGTTTGTATTATAATAAAAAAAATTAAACGGATAGGGCATACCCCGGCAACTAATTAAATTTAAACAGTGAAATATTCGCATATCTTGCTCAAAAGGGAGGGATTGGATTTTGAAAATTCTATTTATTGTGCCTGCCACCGGATATTACAGGAGTGCTTTGTCCAATCCGTTAGGTGTTCTGTCAATAGCCACATACCTCAAGAAAAACGGATATGAGGTCAAGATTTACGATAGGAATGTTGAGAACATAAACATTGAAAAACTGATGATGTCTTATAATCCGGACATCGTCGGTTTGTCTGTTATGTCAGCAAGATGCTTGAAAGATGCGCTTAGAGTGTCGAAAATTGTAAACAAGTTACATAAAATGCTCATTTGGGGCGGTCAGATACCGACGATGAATACAAAACTCTGCTTGAGCTGTGAATATATTAATTATATCATAATGGGGGAGGGTGAGATTACCTGGCTTGAGCTTGTTAAAAAACTTTTAAATTCGGAAGTACCGAACTCAATTGAAGGTCTTGCATTTAAAGAAAATGGTCAGATTGTTATTACAAAATGCCGAGAATTTGCAGACCTGAAGGATTTGCCCCTGATTGACTGGACACTTGTGAAACCAAAATCATATTATCAAAAATTCTATTATTCGAACAAAATGCTTTATCTTTTTTCTTCCAAAGGTTGTCCACATAACTGCTCATTCTGCGGAAACCGGGAATATCATCGCTGCACCCGTAGAAAGCGGCCGGCGGATATGGTTATCGAAGAAATTGAAAATCTTGTGAAAAATTACGGAATGGATGCAGTATACTTTACGGATGAGGAATGGTGTGGCAGAAAAGAAGATGCATATGAATTTTGCCGGAAGCTGAAGGAAAAACACCTACAGCTTGTTTGGGGGTGCGATTCAAGGATCGGGCAGTATACGAAAGAGGATCTGCAAATGATGTATGATGCGGGCTGCAGATGGATATTGGTAGGGATTGAAAGCGGCTCGGAATCCATACTTAAAAAAACAAATAAAAAGTTAAATATTCCCCTTATTGAAGAAAATGTCAAAAACTGTATTGAAATCGGTATCACTCCTTTGACGACCTTTATTATCGGCTTCCCCGGAGAAACCGAGGACGAACTAAAAGAAACCGTTAATCTGGCATTAAGAATTCGATCAAAAATTATTCAGATAAATCACTATTTTCCGACACCAGGTTCAGATTTGGAAAAGGAAATGATAGAGAACGGTATGTATAAAGTGCCGAAAACCTTTAGGGAAATTGAAAAAGTGGTCGCCACAGATACACTGGGCAATAATTTTTCACAGATACCATCGCGGGATTTAAGGGTAATTAGGAGCTTCTTTAATTGGGAGGTGTTTACCGGAAAAGATACAATAAACCGTGCCGGGTCATTTGCTTTTGCACGGGATGCAATTTATGATGTTTTTAATGCGATAACAAAAAGAGGAATCTTGTTTTTCTTTATCGGTTTTTTTTCTGCGGTATGGGAATTTCTTTATGTGTTTTGGCATATCATTGCGTATCCGGGTGTGAGAAAAAAATATGAATTATATCATAAAAACAACAAATAAAATCAGTTTATACTAATTTACGATTAAAACCTTTAAAAATCAAGCAAAAGGTTTGATTTATGCGGTTTTGTGCGGATTTTTAGTAAAATATTATGGGTAATTAGCATTATTTACATTATGGCAATAAGTTTATTTTGCTCTTAGATATTTATATAATATAAAGCTAAAGAGGCAGCCGAAAAATGATTTTCCGCTGCCCCTTTTTTTAATTGTGTTATTCTATTTCAATTATATATCCGACACTGCTTTCTTTAATAGTACAATTATATTCATGCTGAATATCAGCTACAATATCCAATGCTTTTTTAGGCATCAATGCGTCAGTTGTCCATTCAGGTACATTTCCGACATTTATCATGGAAAATTTTGTTACATATATAAACTTGGGTACCTTTTCGGGATGCAAGCGATAGTATTGAGGCAGCCGGCTGTTGCCTATATAATTGGAAATGTCGGCGGAATATGTTGCATAGGGCATGTTTAAATAAAGATACGCCCAAGGGAAATAGCCTGTAATCAATACGGGGCCGGCGCTATTACCATTTTTTATTTCATCAAGATCATTTATCATTTTATTGTATAACTCTACGGTGTGAGCAGTTGTCTTTATTCCTTTTAAGGGGCCTGTTTCAATCGTTGTATTTATTTTCTCTGTCGGCGGCCAATATGCATTAAAATAGTATTCTGTACTGTAACGGTTTATATCGGCAAGAATATAAAACTCAAAACCGATCTGCAACAATAAAGTTGAAGTTAATAGAATCATCATGGCCTTCTGAGCTAACCGTTTCGTATACTTCTGGTTCGTGTTTATTAAAATAGTATTAGTTGAAATCTTGTTTTGCTTTTTTATTTCATCAATGATATTTTTAATAAAAATCACACTTGCGATATCCGAAACCGCAAGCGCAAATGAAGATGACCACGGAGCAAAATCAGAGGAAAAGTCCAAACAAACCCCATAAAGCGCACCCAAAATCCACAAAAAAGCAAAGATTCGATTATCTTTATTTCCCTGAAAGAAATAACAAGTTAAACCAAGCAAGGCGAGCGGAAACATCCAGAAGAAAAAGTTCTCTCCAGGCAAAATGGGAGAAAGAATTATTTGCACAACATAAGCAAAAAATATTACAGAAATGACGGAGAGATAAATAAGCCGATGATAGACTCTTTTTTTATCAAAAAATATAATTA
>Ga0224522_1000531_pt1 | contig 12404 bp, 10 predicted proteins | sample CFST25metaG_FD_182733 | JGI IMG/M metagenome (GOLD analysis project Ga0224522, IMG submission 182733) | Peat soil microbial communities from Stordalen Mire, Sweden - C.F.S.T25 | ecosystem: Environmental > Terrestrial > Soil > Wetlands > Peat | place: Sweden: Norrbotten County, Stordalen Mire...
GCTGTATCTAGTTCTATCGAAAAAGGAAGATGGATTCAAATACCTGAAAAATAGATGAACTCCAACCCTATCAGAGAACGGAATTTTGAAACCGAGTTCATTTTAAGTGCTTCACGAAGCAGTGGTCCAGGTGGACAAAATGTAAACAAGGTTAGCTCAAAAATAGAACTCCGTTTTAATATTAACACTTCAGCACTTTTAACAGAAGAGGAAAAAATCATTATTTCACAAAAGCTAACCAACCGTATCAATAATGAAGGTGAACTTATTATTGTTTCGCAAAGTGAAAGGTCTCAACTTCAAAATAAAGAACTGGTCATTGAGCGTTTCTATATATTACTAGAGGAGAGCTTAAAACCAGTAAAAAAGAGAAGAGCCACTAAACCATCCATAGCTTCTAAAATACGTAGATTAGATCATAAAAAAATACTATCAAAGAAAAAAAGAGACAGAAAAGATTTAGGTTTTGAGTAACTATATTCAATAATAAAAAAAGAGCATCTATCAAAAAAATCAAACAACCATAAAAAATAAAACTATGCAAATTAAAAAAATTTACACTTTCTTGTTGGTATTGTTTCTTGTAACTACCGGCTTAAAAAGCTTTGCCCAATTACCTAAAGAGACTGCAGAGCAGAAGCAGAAAAGAATGGAATGGTGGACAAACGACCGTTTTGGTATGTTCATCCATTGGGGACTTTATTCAATGCCTGCTCGCCATGAATGGGTTAAGAAAAACGAAAGAATGACAAACGAACAGTATCAAAAATATTTTGAACTGTTTGATCCAGACCTGTTCAATCCTAAAGAATGGGCAAAACAAGCAAAAGCTGCCGGCATGAAATATGCTGTGTTAACCACAAAACATCATGAAGGATTCTGTTTATTCGATTCAAAACTTACAGATTATAAATCTACGAATACCCCTGCAAAGAGAGACCTGGTTAGAGAATATGTTGATGCATTCAGGGCTGAAGGAATTAAGATTGGTTTCTATTATTCATTGATAGACTGGCATCATCCTGATTTTACAATTGATGGCAATCACCCTCAATCAGCAAAGACCGATAGTGCTTATGATGCATTGAATAAGAATAGAGATATGGCCAAATATCGTAAATATCTACATGGTCAGGTAAAAGAACTGCTCTCTAATTATGGAAAAATAGATTATCTTTTCTTTGATTTCTCTTTTCCCGGAAAACATGGTAAAGGAAAAGACGATTGGGATTCGGAAAGCCTCCTAAAGATGGTACGTGAACTTCAACCCGGCATTCTTGTTAACGACAGACTGGATCTAATGGATACTGAAGGGGGTTGGGATTTCATGACCCCAGAGCAATTCAAGGTAAGTAAATGCCCTGAATATAAAGGGAAGAAAGTGGCATGGGAGACATGTCAAACTTTCTCAGGTTCATGGGGATACCACAGAGATGAAAATACATGGAAAGACAACAAACAACTTTTAGAACTGTTGATCGAATCAGTATCAAAAGGTGGAAACCTGTTGTTAAATGTAGGTCCTACCTCAAGAGGAACTCTCGACTACCGGGCAATAGAACATCTTAATGGAATGGGTGAATGGATGAAAGTAAATAGCCGTTCTATTTATGGTTGTACCGAAGCTCCTGAAGAATTCAAGGCACCTGCTAATACACTTCTCACCTATAACCCAACTACAAAACGTTTGTATGTCCATCTGTTATCCTATCCATTGGAAACAATCACGCTACAAGGGCTAAACGGGAAAGTTAAATATGCTCAGTTCTTACATGATGGTTCTGAACTCAAAATGACTGCCACACATGGGTATTGGATAAAAGAAAGCACTTCTGATCAAGACATTATGTTTTCATTACCCGTCACTAAACCAAATACAGAAATACCAGTTATTGAATTGTTCTTAAAATAACCATAATAACTTTTTTAGTTAAAGCCTTGATTGATTACTTTTGAAATCAATCAGGGCTTTATTTTTTTCGCTCTATTAATACGATAACAATATGAATGCGATGATATTTGCTGCGGGACTAGGAACCCGTCTTCGACCACTTACGAATGAGAAACCAAAAGCATTGGTTGAATTGAATGGAAAAACGCTACTTCAAATAACCATTGAAAAACTGCAAAAGGCAGGATTTAATCATATTGTAGTGAATGTGCATCACTTCTCGAATTTAGTTATTGATTATTTAATAGCAAACCGAAACTTTGGAGCCGATATACTTATTTCAGATGAGTCAGACGCACTGTTAGATACCGGTGGAGGACTAAAAAAAGCATCTCCCCTATTTTCGGATAAAGAACCCATTCTCATTCACAATGTTGATATTATATCATCTATCGATTTACTCAGTCTATATGAAACCCATTGTAAAAATAACGTGTTAGCTACCTTGGCTGTAAGAAATCGCACCTCTTCAAGAGTCTTGCTTTTTGATGAAAACAATTTACTCAGAGGATGGAAGAATATTTCTACCGGACAATTAAAACTTCCAATACCTTCTACAGATACGAATAAACTGAGTCCCTATGCCTTTAGTGGAATCCAGATCGTCAATCACGAATTATTACAACTGATTTCAGAAACAGGTAAATTTTCAATGATAGATGTTTATCTTCGTTTATCGGCAAACCACCCTGTCATGGCTTACCAACATGATGCCGATTATTGGAACGATGTAGGGAAACACGAACAATTGATAGCCGCAGAAGCATATTTGCGCAAAAAATAAAAATTAAGCTTATCCCTTATAATTATCAGCATCTATCTGTATGGAAAGTTTTTTAGAGAAAACCGCAGAATACATCTACACAAATCATAAAGATAATTTAGACCGTGTATGTTTGGTATCACCAAATCGTCGCGCATCGCTTTATCTTAAAAAATATTTTGCCAGGCTAATAGATAAACCGATCTGGTTACCCGAAATGATTACGGTGGAGGACTTTGTTCTCAAACATTCAGGATATGCTCTAATAGATAGCCTAAGTCTTTTATTTGAGCTCCATGCCATCCATTGCGAAATAGAAGGAGAAAATGCACAGTCGTTTGAAAAGTTTATGCAATGGGGACAGCTCTTATTAAATGATTTTAATGAAGTGGATCTATATTTAGCTGATCCGCGTCAACTTTATAACTATCTAAGCGAAGATAAAGCGCTTGAACTCTGGAACCCATCAGGAGAGCCGCTCACTGAATTCGAATTAAATTATCTCTCCTTTTTTAAGTCGATGCTCACCTATTATACATGGCTGAGAGAACATCTTATTTCTAAACATCAGGCATGGCAAGGAATGGCTTATCGCAAACTAGCTGAGGATATCAGGTGGATGGATCAGCTTGATTTTGATAGAATCTATTTCATTGGGTTCAATGCTTTAACAAAAGCTGAAGAGATTATCACCACAAAACTTCAACGGATGGGCAAAGCAGAGATGCTATGGGATGCAGATCCCTATTATGTTAACAATCCTGTTCACGAAGCCGGACGCTTTTTGAGGCAATATATGACTACCGAAAAGAATGGCCATCTACACTGGCTTGAAAATCATTTTTCAGAAGGCACAAGGAAAATCACCATTCAGGGCGTTCCGAATAAGGTTACACAAGCAAAAGAGGCCGGACAATTGATTAAAAGCCTCATTGCAGAACACAAAGATTTAACAGGAACTGCATTAGTCCTGGCTGATGAAACACTGTTATTGCCCGTTCTAAACTCAATTCCAGAGGAGTCAGGAGAATTTAATATCACCATGGGATTCTCTCTTACCTATACACCATTGTATAGTTTAATTGACTCCATCTTTGGAATTCATTCCACCTCTGCACAGTTTTCGTCAACCCATTCAGAGCCCCGCTTTTATACCAAAGAGATCATCCGGTTTTTAATTCATCCCTATATTACAAAGTTAGGTGGTGGTACTATCCATACCCAAGCCATCATCGCTAAACTTAGAGACACAAAAATTCCATTTATACCATTATCAAGGATTATTGCCTCAAGTAGTGATGAAAAAATGATCACACTATTAAATATGCTCCTCAATAAGTCGTGGCAAACAACAGCCGGAGCATTAGAGAAACTCACACTATTAACTGACTGGTTAAGATTAGCTTTTTCAGATAAGCCAGATAAAGAGAATTCCAATATTATTCAGAACACAAATGGGAAGGAAGTTAAATCAGATTCATCCAACGATTTTCCTATTGAAGAAGAATATTTCTTTGCCTTTGCGAGATTATTACAACGTTTAAAGAATATGCATGAATCTTATGTGGCTCTAAATAAAACAGAGACGCTCCTACAGATCATCCTTCAAATGATGAAACAAGAGAAGATACCTTTTTACGGTGAGCCATTAAAAGGAATTCAGATCATGGGAATGCTTGAGACTCGTACGCTCGATTTTGAAAGGGTCATTATACTAGGTGCCAATGATGATCTCTTACCCGGAGCACGCAAACACGATTCATTCATTCCTTATAATATCAAAAAAGAGTTCGGTATCCCTATCTATACTGATAAAGATGCTGTAATGGCCTATCATTTCTATCGCCTGTTACAACGTGCAGAAGAGACCTGGTTGTTTTATAATACAGAACCCAACGATTTGGGAGGAGGCGATAAGAGCCGATTCATACTACAACTCCTTCAAGAGTTGCCAAAAGCGAATCCGAAGGCTATCATTGAGAATAGTATAATCTCATTATCACCAGCAACCTTTCCTGACAAAGAAGGAATTATCATTCAAAAAACAGACGAAGTATTTAAACGACTCAAAGAGAAAGCTGTATCAGGTTTCTCACCGACATCTCTTTCTAAATATGTAAACTGTTCTTTACAGTTTTACTTCTCAGAGATACTCGATCTGGCTGAAATAGAAGAGATAGAAGACACTATTGATGCCAGAGTGATGGGGACAGTAATTCACAAAGTTTTACAAGATTATTATCAAGCTTACACCGATCAATATGTAACGGTAGAACATCTGCAGATTATGCTGAAAGAAGTTTCGAAACGTACCCAAAAGGCTTTCGAAGAGAACGATCAGTTTAAAGGAAGTTTCATTGAGGGCAAAAATCTTTTGATCGAAAAGGTTTCTGAACTCTACATCACAAACTATTTAAAAAAGGAACTTTCAGTCATTAAAGAGACAAAGCAAACACTGTTAATCAAAAAGCTTGAAGAAAAAATCAATGCACATATCGAAATTAGCATAAGTAATGATACTGATAAGCTAGATGTCATCATTAAAGGCACTATTGACCGAATAGATCAATTAGGCAACGACTTACGTCTGATAGACTATAAAACAGGAAATATTGACCCGAAAACAGATCTTAAGTTACCAAATCCTGAAGAGTTATTGACGAATCCAAAGAAATCAAAAGTTCTTCAGTTACTCATTTACAAATATCTTATTGAAAAGAACCCAGAGATATTTAAAGGTTCCTATCATCAAATCATACCTGGAATTATTAGCCTCAGAAAAGTAGGCAGTTATTTAATTACGCTTGACGAATCTAGTAGCTGGGAAAACAATAATAGCGGTTATCAGAATTTTGAAGAGGTATTAAGAGATCTGCTTGAACAGATCTTTGATAACTCAATTCCATTCTCCGCTACATCAGAAATTGAACGATGCAAGTTTTGTCCGTTCAATTCAATATGTAACAGATAATCAATAATACCCAGGAAATATTGATGAAATTAGTTAATCAATTATGAATAAAGATGCGATTAATGCATCTGTTATCTCATCATGGTTAATCGCAGTAATATCTGGTATGGTGAACGTATTTGGTGTAAGCGATGTCAATAATCCAATCACCTTACATCCGGCAGCCTTTGCTGCTTCAGCACCATGAATTGAATCTTCGATAACGATACACTGATCAGCATTAATTTTCAATAATGAAATTGCTTTTAAATAAATCTCGGGATTTGGCTTTCCATGTTTTACGAGCTCTTCATAAACTAGCACATCAAAATATTCCCTTAATCCCAATCTATCCAATACAAAGTTCAGATTACTGAGTGGAGAAGATGTTGCTACACCCAGTTTCAATCCATTACCTTTTAATCTTTGTAATAAAGGAATCAACCCCTGAACAGGTTTAATATGATCTGCAAAAATGCTGCGATAAAGTGCCTCTTTCTCCTCTCCCATCCTAGAAATCTCAGCAGCAGATAAAGAACGTTTGAATAAAAATTCAAGATATCGTCGGTTTGTAGCACCAAACCCAATTAAATTAAAAAGATCAATATCACCAAACCCTAAGCGTTCAGCATATCTATTCCATGCAATACGATGGTATTTCATATTATCAACCATTACACCGTCCATATCAAAAATCATAGCGGTGCAATGGGAATGTAACAAAGAATGCATCATTAATCTAATGCCTTAGGTGAATCCACAATTCGGTTAATATAATCATCGTAGTTTTTTACGAGGGGTTTGTAATCTGATTTGAAAAGAGGCGAAGAAATAAGAAAATCAGCTGTAGAACGATTAGAAGCAACGGGAATGTTATAAAGAACAGTGATTCTAAGTAAAGCCTTAACATCCACATCGTGTGGTTGTTGCATCATTGGATCCCAAAAAAAGATAAAGGTATCAATTTTACCATCCACTATCATTGCACCCAATTGTTGGTCACCACCTAAAGGACCTGACTTTAAGCGATTGAGACGATATGATGTATCGGGATGCTTTACTACGTATCTACGAAAAGCAAGATCTATTAATTTGCCAGTAGTTCCTGTACAAACTATATCATGATGAATTAATGTGCCAATGTTAAATTCGACCCATTCGAGCAAGTCGTGTTTCATATTATCATGAGCAACAAGCCCTATACATTTTCTTTTAATCATAATTTTAATTTTAAAAAGTGAAGATAATTGTCTCTAACTATTCTTTGCAAAATTACAAAACAATAGGCAAAGTTTATAGTATTTCATGGTAGTGTAAAAAACTTAATAGAAGCCACTATTATCAAAACATTCTAATGGGAAATTATTCAAAAAATCTGGCTGAAAATTTGGCTATTCTTTTTTCAAAAGACACTTGCTTTTGTCAAAAATATTACTACTTTTGCAAAAAATTTATAAAGTGCCGCAGAAGGTCTTTTACAGAAATGAAGGAAAAAGTTAAAGCTACATATATTTTATGAAACGAGTTTTAGTATTGACAGGAGGTGGGGATTGTCCGGGACTTAATGCAGTTATCAGGGCAATTGTTCACAGAGCTTCACAGGAGAAGGACTGGGAAGTAATTGGAAGTATCCAGGCATTTGATGGTGTTTTGAAAGAGCCTACAGAAATTATGGTATTGGATGATAAAGCAGTTCAAGATATCCATGCTTTGGGTGGAACTATTATCGGTACAACTAATAAAGGTGGTCCTTTTGCTTGGCCTATTAAGAACAAAGATGGTTCATGGGGCGAAGTAGATCGTTCAGATGAAATGATTCGTAAACTGCAATACATGGGTATTGATGCAGTTATCAGCATAGGTGGAGATGGTTCACAACGTATTTCACAAGCGCTTTTTGAAAAGGGCATGAATGTAATTGGTGTTCCTAAAACTATTGACAATGACCTTTCTTCAACAGACTTTACTTTCGGTTACCAAACTGCTGTGCAGATTGCAACTGAGGCAGTAGATAAATTGAAGACTACTGCAATGAGCCACAATCGTGTACTTGTACTCGAAGTAATGGGACGCTATGCTGGTTGGATTGCTTTATGTGCTGCTATAGCTGGTGGTGCTGATGTTTGTTTGATTCCTGAAATCCCTTACGATATCGATAAAGTAATGGAGAAAATTGAATCCAGATATCATAAAGATAAAGGTTATGCCCTTATTGTGGTAGCTGAAGGTGCTAAAAATATTAATGGTGAATTGGTTACGAAGAAATCAGATGAAGTTGGATACGAAAACCTACGTTTAGGTGGTGTTGCAAGTCGTCTTGTTGTTGATCTTAAAGAAGCTGGTTGTCCTTATGATATGCGTGAGACTATTCTGGGTCACTTGCAACGTGGAGGTTCTCCAATCGCCTACGACCGAATTCTAGCAACACAGTTTGGTGTTAAAGCAATGGAATTAGTTTTAGAAGAAGATTTTGGAAAAATGGTTGCATACCGTCATCCAAATATCATTGCGGTTCCTTTTACTGAAGCTATTGCAAAATATAATTTCGTTGAAAAAGATTCAGCATTGGTTCAAACCGGACGTGGTGTTGGCATCTGTTTCGGAGACTAATTTATCGATCAAAGATAAAACGATATAGGCCCACTCTTGTAGTGGGCTTTTTTTTTGAACCATATCCCCTTCCCATCTGTTTATTTTAATATGAGTATTTCTGAAGTTTTAAGCCATAATGAATTACACTCCTTTCTGGAAGAAAAGGTCTTACAATACAATGATATATCATTTATTCAAAGCGACCCCATCTCTATACCACATCAGTTTACTAAGAAAGAAGATATTGAGATTTCTGGTTTTATAACTGCCTTACTCTCATGGGGGCAACGAAAAGCTATTATCCAGAAAGCAACACTTTTCATGCAACTGATGGACAATGCGCCCTATGATTTCATCGTGAATATGCAAGAGTCGGATCTTCATGCATTTCATAAATTCGTGTATAGAACTTTTAATGCTAGTGATGCATGCTATATACTAAAAAGTCTGCAATGGATATACAAGCACAACGAAGGACTGGAATATGCTTTTTCTGATCAATTCACCACGGGAGCCTTTGACGCGATATCTGGCTTTAGAAATACTTTTACGGCTCATGCTCCACCTGAGCGAACGGGTCGACATCTGGCTGACCCGATGAAAGGATCAGCAGCAAAAAGAATAAATATGTTTCTGAGATGGATGGTTAGAGATGATAAAAAAGGTGTGGATTTCGGCTTATGGAAAACAATCTCCCCATCTTTACTTATTTGTCCCCTTGATGTACATAGCGGTAGGGTAGCACGCAAACTGGGTATATTAACAAGACGGCAAGACGACAAAAAAGCAGCTGAAGAACTTACCAGCTGCTTAATTGAATTAGATCCAAAAGATCCTGTTAAATATGATTTTGCACTTTTTGGATTAGGAGTATTCGAAAAGTTTTAACCCTAATTTCTTATTACTTGCCGCACGCCATTTGGAAATGCACATAGAAATGCATCTTTGAGCCCCCGTGAACGATAGCTCTCCAAATTCTGACGAGCTGCAGAATAAGCTGTATATGAACCAACATAATAGCGATACCAACCGTCTGTCATTTCCATCGTAACTTTTTCGCTAATATTCATTTTCTTAGCCATTGTTTCAACCGGTATATTTTCTTTACTTGCCTGAATCTGAATTTTATATATAGTCCCTGGTTCAAAATTCACAGGAATAGCTTTTGATACCCGTGTTGAACGATTTACACTTCTTGTTATAGGCGCACCAACTCCAATACTGGAACGTGAGCTACCAGACGGACCAAATCCACGTGAAATCCTTATGGTTCTTCCTTTAAACTTTCCTTCTTTTATCTTTTTCACCTCTAAAGTGTCAACTATCGTCTTTTTATTATAAACACCGGTAATCTCAAATTGTCCCGGATTATTAGGATCCACCCATCTATTCTCATCTTTATTACCATTTCCTGTAATAGATTGATTTTGATTCGAAATCACTGTATTTTTAATAACCGGAGGAGGAATCATAGGATTAAAGCCAGTATAGTCAATAATTTCAGGAGGTGTTTTAGATGAACCTTTATATACAGATCTTCTTTGCGATTTTGTTGATGCTACAGGCTCATAGGTAGGTTCATTATAGGATGATGCTTTTGATCTGGTAGTCTTTTGACTCCCTCCTAATTTAATAGAACCAAGTTTCTGAATATTAAAGGTAAGACCAATCTTAGTGGTACTAAACCAATCTGTCTTTCCATCGATATAGGCATCCACTCTGTCGGAATTTATAAATCGTGATGAATTTTCAAGTGAAAGCCAAATGCCATCAGTTATTTTAAGATTCAACCCTACTGTCACAGGGAAAACGATCTCCTTCAACCTACTTGTCTTGCCACCTGCTGTATATCCAACACTATCTACAATGACATTATTTATTTCATCTCGTAAACGTGACCTAAAAAATGCATAACCAAGACCTGACGATAAATAGATATTCCATTTACTATCGGTACTGCTGCTTTTGTTAAAGAGCTTATTCAAATTGAGGATACCATACAATCCAATTTCATTTACATCACCTTTCATTGATAAATTAGATTTATCACCAAGATACAAAATACTATCCTTCCTACTATAAAGACTAGACATACTAAACTCGGCCTTAATACTAAAAACAGGTGATATCTGTCGGCCGATATCGAAACTAAACGAAGGTTTAGACTCATCTTTTAATTTAGCAAAGTAACTCTTTGAACTAATATCTCCCTTGAACTGTGCAATGCCATAATGGAAGCCAAATGTCCAATATTGATCATAGGTAGCTATTAGAGGCTTATTACCATCGAACTGAGCAAAGGCTGTAAAAACTGAAAGCAGTGCAAACAGAGAAATAAATATAGTTTTCATATTCAGAAAGTTCTTCATAAAGAAATATTATTTAAAATACATCTTGAGATATTCGGTTGCCTGAGGGACACCCAATTCGACTGCATGTTGCCAATCACCACGGGCTCCTTCCTGGTCTTTCATGAAATACCTTACACTGCCTCTATTCAAAAACACCTGCCCCCATAAAGGCAAATATTGTTTATCAATAGGTTTCAGTGTAACAGCTTTATTAAAATCGAGCAAAGCAGCATCCGGATCGTTCAATTTAAATTTAGCATTTCCACGGTATGCATATACAGGATAGAACTTCTGATCAGGTTGCAAACGAATGGCATTGGTGAAATCTGTAATGGCATTATAGAAATCGCCTCTTTCATATTCACGAACACCTTTAATAAAATATCCCTGAAAGTCGGTTGGCTCTTCACCCAGAGGTGTATCTATTAAAGCCAAAATAGAAGCACCACTAAAAAATGAGGAAAACGAAGAACGTTTTGTTTCAAAGTACGACTTATTAAACAACTGCCCTTTAATATCATCCATTAAATAAGGTTGATACAATTTTTCACTTGGGAATGTCTTTATTATTTTGAACTTTACATGATCTTTACCATCTAAATTGTAAGGCATCACACCAATAATCAGGTTCTGAGGGTTAATAATACGATTACCCGCAATACGCTGAATAGCAGTTGCAATCTCAAAGTCAACATCTTTCTGCTCGTAGTTTTCAATCTTACCACCAACAATAACCTCAAAGTTCACACTATTTGTCGATCCATTTGCAAGTGTATCAGGCAATATATGTAATATTTTCTCTGCCGGAAACACATAAAAATCCAGGCATTTACCAATAAAGAAACCCTCTTTAATGGTTGGAAACTCATATTTTGGTATTAAATACTTAAATATGAGTACGCCAACAGTTTTACCATTTAACTGCGCATCTCGGATTTCCATTTCAGAAATATTATCCAATCCAAGCACTTTATCTGGTAAATCATATTTCGGATCTGGATTCCGAATAGTGTTTTTAGCACTGATCCACTTATTATTATTGTTTAACACCCAACCACTAATATCAGTCAGGCGAGATTTCAAATGACTTACCGGTTGCTCAGGGGTTCCCTGAACCATCTGTTCATTGCTATTTTTCTTTTTCCAGAACTGTGCATCAACAGTACTATGGAAAAGAAATAAAATGAATATAAGGCAAAAGACCCTCATAATAAAACATTTATCAATATGACAAGTACAAAAATATAAAAAATCACATTACATTGAATTAGCTTATACTCTTTCGAAAATGATTATAATGATCAATTTTCTGATTTAGCTTTATTCAATAGTAATACTGAACCTTATGAAACAGTAAAAATAAGAAAAAACATCACAAATAGCCAGACTTTTAATTATAATTGTCAACTATTTTATGTTAATAACTTTCGCATTCATTTTTGATGGTTGCTAACTTATCCTTTTTATACGACCAAATCATGATCCCCATCGCTATAACAACAAATCCCATCCCAATAATAAAAGTGATAGTAAACCCATAAACCTGATAAAAGAGAACGCCTAAAACAGGTGCAAAGAAAGATCGTACGCTTGTAAGAAATAAATGAACGCTTTGATAATCACCTGCTTCTTCGTTTTTACAGAAATAGGCAGATCCTATATTAAAGAGTAAAGGCATTGATGATGAAAAGAAACTTTGCGCCAATAAATAACCGATTAACATAGCATAAATCTGAATGCCCATCACTGAAATATGCCACCTAAAAAAGGTGGTCATCATCATAAAAAAGATGTATA
>Ga0224522_1000532_pt1 | contig 12380 bp, 9 predicted proteins | sample CFST25metaG_FD_182733 | JGI IMG/M metagenome (GOLD analysis project Ga0224522, IMG submission 182733) | Peat soil microbial communities from Stordalen Mire, Sweden - C.F.S.T25 | ecosystem: Environmental > Terrestrial > Soil > Wetlands > Peat | place: Sweden: Norrbotten County, Stordalen Mire...
GTCCTTGGGCGCCTTGGTGGCGGACGTCACACCAGACCGCCCGGGCAATTTGTCAGCTAGCGAATGTTAAAAAAGGTGATTTAATATACGATTTGGGATCAGGCGACGGCACAGCTTTAATCACGGCGGCTAAAGAGTTTGCAGCATTTGGCGTAGGAATTGAAATCGACCCCATAAGATATTGGATTTCAAAAATCCGCTTACAGAGAAGTGGTTTATCCAAGAGAGTAAAAGTAATTAGAAAAAATTTCTTCACACAAAATATTAAAGATGCCGATGTCGTTTTTGTTTATTTAGTTCCAAAGGCCTTAGAAAAACTTTTGCCGAAGTTTAAAAAGGAATTAAAAAGGGGCACAAGAATTGTTAGCTTTGTTTATGAAATCAATCTTCCTCTAAAGAGCTATGACAAGAAGAATAGAATAAGACTTTACGTTATCTAAGTCTCAAGACAGCCCAGCGAATTTTGTTCAATAGCTTATAAGCTAAGTACATTTTTTTATCAATAACAAAATCATAGCTTCCCACAAATTCAGTTAATTTCCCTCCGTAGCCTTGTTTAAACCGGTGGAATCCATACCACGGATCTTTAGCGTCCGGATCTGGACCTAAACTTCCCCACATGTCAATTTTTTTTAGACCCATTTTTTTGCCAAACTTGATTGCCTCCCACATCATTAGATTTGAAGCCATCACTTCTCGATGCTCATTACTAGATGCGCCATAAGGATAATAAAGTGTATCGCCCAAAACAAATAGAATCCACGTTACCAAAGTTTCATTGTTGTAAGTCGCCTTTAAAAGATGGGCGGTCAATTTTTCATAATTCTGACTTCTGATTTTTGACTCCTGATTTTTGAGAGTTTCCCACATGAGGCGATGATAATTTACACTGTGGGCATAAAAACTTTGTCTTTGGGTAGTCGCTTTTGTCAATTTCAAATATTGTTCAAAAGCTTTATCGGAATTATCTTCTGTAACTTTGACGCCCTTTTTCTCGGCGATCCGAATGTTATATCTGGTTTTAGGATGCATATTCTTAAGCAGTTCTTCTTCTGATTTAGTTAAGTCTAAAACAAAAGTGTAATTAGTAAAAAGAGGATGGGCGGAAGGTGCAAGGCCTAAACTCTTAAGTTTTGTTTTTAAGTTGTCAGCATTTTCAACATTTGGCTCAAGTTGAATAAAAATACATTTTTCGTTTTTGCCCATTTTTCCAAGCTCAACCAACATCTGCTTAGTCGGCATTGGTCCTTTAGGTAAATATCCAATTGTGTATTTGGTGCGGGGAATTGGATGAATTGTCAGTTGCAGATTATCAGTTCTTATTACTTTAACTCCGGTTTTCTCCCGAAAATTTCCCCATTCTGTTGCCTGTAAAGGGTGAATGTCTTTCATAGATAATCAGGAACCTCACTTTCCATGCTATTTAAATTTCTTTCCAAGGTTCCTTCCGGCAATTCCAGTATAAACCTTGAGACAATATTTGTCGTCTTCTGTCCAAAAAATAATCTTTTTCGGCAATAGGTTAAAAATAGCTTTTCCTTAGCTCTTGTCATCCCAACGTAACAAAGTCTTCTTTCTTCTTCAAGTTCATTTTTGTCCATCATGCTTCTTGAATGCGGAAATAATCCTTCTTCCATGCCAACCATAAAAACGACCTTAAATTCCAAACCTTTTGCCGCGTGCAGAGTCATTAAATTCACGGCATTTTTTTTGCCGTTTTCATCTTTAATGTGGTCGGGCATATATTCCTGTTCAACCAAAGAAACATTTTCCAAGAATTGGCCAAGCTCTGGAAATTCAATCGCGACCGATCGTAGCTCTTTAATATTCTCGAGTCTTTCCTGATCTTCCTCATCTTTTTCGTCATAGAGAGAAAAGTAGTCAGTTGCCTTTAAAACTTCATCCAGGATTTCAATAGTTGGTTTTTCGTCTGGAGTAAAACCGTTACGAAATTGCTCAAACTTTGCCAGTCTTCCTTTGCCTAGTTTCTCGATTCTCTTTAAAGAGACTTTATCTTTAGGATTGGCTAAAACTTTAAGGTAAGCTAGGACATCTTTTATTTCCTTCCTCTCATAAAATTTTGTTCCGCCAATTAAAATATAAGCAATGCTTCTATGAATAAATATTTCTTCAATCGCTCTTGATTGGGCATTGGTCCGATACAAAACACAAAAATCATAATTGTTTAAATCGGGGTTTTCATATTTCAGTTTCAAGATTTGGTCAACGATAAACTCACCCTCTTTTTGTTCATTCAAGGATTCATGGACAATTACTTCTTCGCCGGTCTCATTTTCGGTCCAAAGCTTTAAAATTGGGTGGGTATTATTTTTGGCGATAACCGCTGAAGCGGCATCCAGGATTTTTTGCGTCGAGCGGTAATTTTGCGAAAGCGAAAAAGTTTTAACATTTTTAAAATCATCTTTAAATTTCGCTAAGTTTAAAAAGTCGGCGCCGCGAAAACTGTAAATACTTTGCGAGAAATCTCCGACCACGCAAATATTGTTCCATTTTTGGGAAAGCATTTTTGTCAGTAAGTATTGAGCGTGATTGGTATCCTGATATTCGTCAACTAAAACGTACATGAACTTATTTTGATATTTTTTTAAAATCTCCGGCTCTTTTCTAAATAGCTCAACGGTTTTTAAAATTAAATCATCGAAATCCAAAGCGCCGTTTTCCTTGAGGATTTTTTGATAAACCATGTAAGTTTTGGCGACAATTTCCTGGAAGTGTCCTCTGGCAAATTGCGGGTATTCGCTTTCGTTAATCAATTCATTCTTGGCTCCGGAAATGCTATTAAGAACAGAAGACGGTTTATATTCTTTAATTGAGATGCCCAAAATTTCAAAAGCCTCTTTAACAGCGTCTTTTTGGTCCTGGCTATCATAGATTAAAAAGTTTTTAGGTATACCAATTCTTTCTCCGTCAATCCTTAAGATTTTGGCGCAAAGCGCATGAAATGTGGAGACTGTTGGAAGTTCGTTTCTTTTGTTTTGTTGAAAGAATTTTTGCATTCTTTCTTTCATTTCGCTTGCGGCTTTATTGGTAAAAGTGACCATTAAAATATTACTTGGATTAACGCCTTGTTCAAGTAAGTAAATTACCTTATAAGTTAATACGCGTGTTTTTCCAGAACCCGCCCCTGCCAAAATTATCATCGGGCCGTTTTTCTGTTCTACAGCTTCCAATTGTTCCTTATTCAGCTCCTTGAGAAAGTCGTTATGCATACGTATAATAATAGCACATGGGTAAATGTTTAATTGTCGCAAACCTCAAGTCTTACCAGAATGAAAACGAAGCTAAAAATTGGTTAGAAACTTTTGGAAAGATTAAGGAATTGAATCTTGATTTAACCCAAAAAGAAATCATTATTTGTCCTTCTTTCACCCAACTTTTCAGCTTTTTCTCATATTTTTCTTCTAATAATATAAAGGTTATGCTCGGCGCGCAAAACGTCTCGCCTTTTGATGAAGGAGCGTATACGGGTGAAGTAAATGCAAAACAAATTAAAGATTTCGTGCAGTATGTACTCATTGGTCATTCAGAGAGAAGACAAAACTTTAACGAAACGGAAGATATGCTGATAAAAAAAGTTGATATGACGCTCAAATATGGACTCAATCCAATCTTCTTGGTGCAAAATCAGGAAGACGTAATTCCTCAAGGGGTACAAATTGTTGCCTATGATCCTTCTTTTGCAATCGGCAGCGGTACTCCGGACACGCCCGAGAATGCGGATGCGATTGCCGCAGTGATAAAGTCAAAAAATAATAATGCTCAAGTGCTTTATGGCGGAAGCGTCACTTCCGAAAACGTCAAAAGTTTTACAGCAAAAACCAATTTAGATGGAGTAATTGTGGGAGGAGCCAGTCTCGAAGCAGAGGAGTTTATTAAAATCATTAAAAATGCATAAGAAGCGACCGTTAATTCTTATTGGTATTATTATGGTTGTTTTAGTGCTATTTATTTATAAAACCGCCAGTGTTTATCCATTTCTATTCCAATTAGTCTTTAACCGCGGAGTAAATCTTAAACAGACGACCGACAACCGGATTAATATTCTACTTCTGGGAATTAGTGGGGGAAGCCATGAGGGGCCAAATTTAACCGATACGATTATCCTCGCCAGCTTAGACCAAAAAAATAACAAAGTAACTTTAGTTTCAATTCCAAGAGATTTATGGGTTCCAGACCTAACGCTGGATGTCAAAAAAGTTAATGGAGCTTATGCATACGGTGAAGGGGTCAAAAAAGGAGGAGGTTTGCCATTAGCAGAAGCCGTTATCGAGAAAATAACCGGACAAACAATTGATTACGGAGTAAGGTTAGATTTTTCAGGCTTTGTGAAAGCGGTCGATATCGTTGGAGGATTGGATATCAATGTTGATAATACTTTTGACGATTATCAATATCCAATTGACGGAAAAGAAGCAGACCCATGCGGACATACAACTCAAGAATTACAGACTTTGGCCAACACTCCTGAAGATCAACTTCCGCAAGTTTTTCCTTGCCGGTATTTGCATGTCCATTTTAATAAGGGGTTGCAGCATATGGATGGAGCTACAGCTCTTGAGTTTGTCAGATCAAGACATGCGTCCCAAGAGATTGAAGCCAGTGATTTTGCCAGAAGCAAACGGCAGGAAAAAATAATACAGGCTTTTAAGAGTAAAGTATTATCCGCTCAAACTTTATTAAACCCAGGTAAGATAATTAGCCTTTATACTACTTTGAAAGGTAGTATAGATACCGATATTCAACAAAGTGATTTTGATGATTTTATTAGACTGGCTGAAAAAATGAAAAACGCAAAAATACAAAGCACGGTAATAGATGCTGGAGACGATACTATCCAAAGGTCGGGACTTTTAATAAATCCACCGATTAGTAGCGACTATAATTATGCATGGACACTTATTCCGCGGGTGGGAAATGGAAATTTTTCGGAAATTCAAAAATATGTATCTTGCGAGATTACTAAAGGAAATTGCGTTGTTTCGCAACTACCAACGGCAGCTCCTAAAAATTAATTTTATAGAGTTTGGTTTGGTCACTTTCAAAGATAAGTTTTCCGAGTTTTACAAAACTCTGTTCATTTATGCTTGGATACTTTTGCCTTTCCAGGTCAGACACTACTACATAAGAGATATTGTATTTTTTAATTAAACTTCTTGCAGTAGTAATATTATGGGTTGTATAGAGAATTTGAACATCAGCGATTCTTGGCGCCACGACATCATAGGTCCCGCGCCAGAGCCATTCATGCACAGACCAGCCGATAACCGTTGGTAAGCCGGTGTTGGCAGAAATCCTGGCATAATCGGTATAGGAATCTCCACTGGCTTCAAGAATTACCGGTTGTCCATGGACATTTTTATTTAGCCAAATGATCAATCTATAATCATTTGGATATAAAGAAGCAAGATAAGCTGTCCCGTCCAGACTTTTATTTTTTGTTTGCAAGTTGTTGTAATATGAGTTGATGGCAAAAACTGGATAAATAAGAACCAGAAAAAGGAGAACGAAGCTTGCCATGGAAAATGGTATTAAAATTTTCTTTCTTCTTATACCGGTAATTAACTTCACTAGAATATATCCGCAAGATAGGGAAAGAAGAATAAATGCTTCGTAAACCAGTTTGAACATGGTGTTTGCGCGGTAATAAGTTGGATAAATATCTTTAACGTAGATAAATTCGGGTACTAGAATTAAGATGGATGATAAAACGATCAACATTAAAACAAAAATATCACTTTTGGAAAATTGATATTTCCGCTTAAACTTTAGAAAAAGTAAAAACGAAATAACGAAGAAATAGAAAAATCCATACAGCAAAGTAAATTGCCAAAAAGGGGTTCTTTGACAATGGTTTACTTCGAAAAGAAAAGGGCCAAACTTACCGATGCTGGTTAAAAATGACGGAGTACATAATATGCCGATACCAGAAACGAAAGGTCTAAAGTTAACGCTAAACGGCAAAGAAAAAATTATAAACCCAAAAAAGATAATAAAGAACTGTTTCAGTAGTTGGTAAAAGGAATACTGTGAAAAAAGCCAACGATGGTCTTTATAAAAATTGGAGACGAAGAGAAGCATAAAGGCCAGTAAAAAATAAATAGGTCCGTCCCAAGCGTTAGTCATATACATTACGGCAAAAAGAAATGCCAGAAAAATTAAATGCCAAGAAGATATTTTCTTATTTTTTAAAAGGACAAAGATAAACAAAATTGTTAAAAGGACAAAAGGAATATCTAAAACATGTCCGTGTAAATCAGAGACAACAAAGGAGTAAATTGGAAATTCGTGGATAGTATGGTAAATAAATCTGGTGGCGTTAGGATACCAATAGTTGTTGGGGAAAGTAAAAGGCAAGAAAGGAAGTTGCCAGAAAGGAACAGGACTATCCGCCGGAGTATATGGTTTTAAAAAAGCGTAGATAGTGGTGAGATTGCCACCCAGGGATACTAAGAGCGCAGAAATTAAACCTGCGATCACCGCTTTTATATATGATATAGATTTTTCAAACAGGTTCATGCCAATAGAAAAAGCAGTGGTAAAGGTTAGGGCAAAAAGGGTGGCGAGCATGAGATTATAGGAAATAAAAGAAGGAATAAAACTCAGTTTTGTTAAAACGGCGGTAACCAGATGCCCAAAGAAATAATAGTTAATAGGAAAAGGTGTGTACCACATATCTTTTGGAGGGAAATAACCGCTGCGAAGAATTGAATTTAAAAATCCAAAATCCATAAACTTCTCTAGTCCATGAATGTCAGGATTATTAGCTCTTATATATGACCAAAAAAATAATCCGGCTAAAAAAATTGCCTCTTCGAGTAAAAATATCTTTATATTTTCCCGAAAAATAGGCATTAAGTGTTTTTTCTTTAGAATAAAGATACCGTAGTTTATTAAGAAGAAAATAAAAACAGATAGAATAACCGAAAACTCGGAAAACTTAAGTACTCTTAGAGTTCCTATTAAAAAGACAAAATAAGAAATTACTGCTATCCCAATTATTTTTGAAAAGATATAACCTTTGTCTCTAAGACTTTCAAAAACAGAAAAAGTTAAAGGCAGAAATGCAGTTCCAATAAAAAGAAAAACCAAGAACCATTTTAAAACATTTATCACGTCTGAAAATAACATAAGTCTATTTTAGCAATTTTATTGCTTATTTAGAATTTGCGTTAATTGTTGTGCGCTAAGATTTGCAATGTTTTTAAAAATTATTACTTTCGGGTGATCGTAAACTTGGAAAGTTTCTTCACTGGTGTCATCGTTAATTATTAAGCCCAATAAGGATGGGTAAGAAGAAAATTGTGCTACTTGCTGGTAGCCCAACTTACCCGCAAATAGCAATCTGTAATATTTGCTGGTAATAGGATACTTATCCGTAAGATGAATTATGGTTCCGTAAAGCCGTCTGCTGTTAAAAATTATATAACTGGAGTTACTCAAATTTACGGATAAATATTGCATTTTTGTTGCGTTATCAGTGTCATACATTGCCAAGGAAGTGATTTGGTATTGACTGGAGTTAAATTTTCCGATTGGGATAGGTAGTCCATCATCCCATTGTTCATTCAAGATTCTTGTTCCATAAGGAATATTTTGATAAATCCATTCGGAAGCTACAATTCTGGTTTGGGGCTTAAGATAGATTGAAAAAAATGCCAGAGCCCAAATCATGGTTACGGCTACTGTTCCGAGAATAAACAACTTCCCTAAAAGATGAAATTTTGATTTTATTTTCATCATTAAAATCGCGGATGAGATTAACAAAAATGGAATTATCGGGACCACGTAGCGTATGAATTTTGTATGCCAAGAGCCAACATATAAAAAATAAACTAATGGCAGTATTAAAAATACCAGCAGTTTTTTTTCTCTCTTTTTAAGCGCTTGGAATAAGACGAAAATGAAACCCAACACGCAGAAAACCGTGTCTAAACCGATTTGCCAAAATAAATTTTTTATTTGGAAAAGATAGGGGATAGTATGATCAAATTGAAAGGTGTAAACAACCGGTAAAGAGCCGGTGGCAACTCCGGATTCATATCTCATTGACTCCAGAAATTTACTTGAGTCAAGAAATGTATAAGGAGAGAACATCGTAAAGACAATGAAGGAAATTATCAAAAATAAAATAAGGTGCAGAAACCCTTTGCGGAGTGTATGTCTTTTTCCAATAACTGCCAGTAAATATGCAAGAATGGGTATAACGATAAAAATTATTGCGGAGGTTTTGCTAGCGACTCCGATGCCCAGAATGACAGCTAAAATAAGTGTTAAAAGCCAAGAAGCCTTTTCTAAAAATAAGATTGAGAAGAGACAGAGTGAAACCCCGATTAAAGTGATCAAGCTTTCAGTAACGCCGTAATGCGCAGTTTGGATAGATGTAACAGTAAAAGCATAGAGAATAATTGTGAGGAATGCGGTTTTTTTATCAGAAATTTTTTGAGCCAGAAAATATAGAGGGATAATAGTTAAGGTTGAAAAAAAGGCAGAAAAAAACCGGCCGACGATATCAATATTGCCCCAATTCATTGTCCAAACAGAATTCTTTGTGATAAAGGTAAGTAAATCACCTGCCAGGCGATAAAGATAAATAGAAAAACCGCCATAAGCGAAAAAATGCGGATTCAGTTGGGAGAAAAAATGTATTTGCGAAACTGCGTTAGCGATATTTCTTTCGTCCGGATGAAAATAATTTCCTAAGTCCCAATTTAGATTATAAAAGCGCAGAGCTCCCGCCAAAATGGTTATAATAAGCAGAAGAAATGAAGTTTGGAACTTTTTGTTTAATCCGATTTTTTTAATCATTGCTAATAATTTTTCTCGCCACTCTCTGTCCCAATTCAACAGCATAATTTGTTCCCCTGTCCCAGGGATAGACCTGTTCCATGTTGGCCAGAAAAACATTTTTTAAAGGTGTCGTAAGGCCCGGAATAATTTTTGAATAATTTACCGGTACTATCGGTTGGGCGAAAGGATTTTTAAATAATTTATAATCAATGATGGTCTTTGCGTAATTGGGATTGATTTTTCTTAGGTAAGGATCAAACATTTCTAACATTTTTTCTTTCGTCAATAAATAATTTTTATCATCAATAGTTTTATAATTCCCAAGATATAATAAAGTTTCCCCGTTATAATATTTTCTGTCCATATAATTGGTGTGCTCAACAATTGCCATCACCGGCGCGGTTTTGTCGCATACGTTTAACCAATAAGTATTGTCCCTAAAAAAGGGTTCGTTTAGTCTTAAAACAAGATTAGTTGCCCCTAAGCTTTTTAATTGTTGTAACTTTTCTTTGTATGGGTCTGGTAATTGGGGAGCGATTTGCATAAATAAAAATGAAGGAAGGGTAACAATGACTGCGTCAAACTCCTGACTCCTGACTCCTGACTCCTGACTCCTGACTTTTATCTGAGGCTTGTGCTTTGAAGAAAGTCCAACAACTTTTGTGTTGAAATAAAACTTTCCACCATTTTTTTCAATATCTCTTGTTAAAGCTTTCGCGAATTCAAGAAATCCTCCTTCAGGATACGCAAGGGAAGGAGTGCGTTTTTTTATTCTTGCCCAGAACCAGGCTAAGGAGATATTGTTGTAAGCGTTACCAAACTTATTGATGAATAAAGGTTCCCAAATCATTTCAAAAGATTTTTTCCCCATCAGTTTTGATAAAATATCTGACGCTTTATATTTTTCAAGCGGTTTCCATAACGGATCAAGTTTTAAAAAACCAATCACAGCGCTCATTCTCACTCGTTCAAAAATTGATAAAAGAGGGAAGGTTAAAACATTAAGCGGTGAATCAAATTGGTAAATACTGTTTTTAACGAATACTGAAGTTTTGGGTCTTTTGATGATTATTGCAAAATTTATTTCCTGCGCAAGTCTTAAGATGCTTTTGTCGTTTGTAAACCAATGGTGATAGTGTTTTTCTAAAGACCAATCCCAGCCTTTTTCTTTGTAGCCAAGCGCTAATCCTCCGGGGAGAGCATTTTCTTCAAAAACGACTACGGCGTGACCCTTTTTTAAAAGTTCAAAAGCGGCTGAAAGCCCTGTAAATCCGGCGCCGATTATTGCAATTCTCATAACACTAGAAGGAAGAGGAGACCGCCAATAACAGTTATAGCAGTCCCGACAATTCCAACCGTGATTATAGAGGGATTGCCCGTTGGGGGCAATAGTTTATTCGTCGGACTAATTACAATACCGCCTTTTGTCTGCGTCTGCGAAGGGGAAGGTGTAATAGCGGTATTAAACGGCACTACGGTTGGCGTTGCTGTAGGAGTTGGAGTTAAAGTTGGCGTAACTTTTAAAGATGGAGTGGGAGATGGGCTTGGTGTCAAAGATACACCAGGCGTTGGCGTTACGGATGGCGCTGGGGGATTAGTTTGTTGTCCTGCAGCATAAACAACAAATGGTTGACTAATAGTCTGCAAAATCCCGGCAGAATTTGTGGTAGTAATGGAAATCGTATGATTCCCAGGAGTTAGGGGAGTTGTCGGGCGGTAGCTCCAATTGCCTTGGGCATCAGTAGTAACGCGTGTCTGTATTGGCGTTGAATGAATAACTATTGTGACGTTTTCCCCGGGTAATCCGGTTCCCTTAAACAACGGTTGTTGATCGGTAAAGCTCTGGTTTTCTTTCGGCGTCAGTATTGCAGGCGACGAAGTCTTTGCCGAAGATGTGCTTTCAAATGACGGAAAGCTTTCTAAAGTTGCAGAAGCAGTAGCCAGTGCTCCCCCAGTTTTAAAGTCATAATTTTTAGAAAGCGTAATCGTTGGGACAGGATGAATTTGCCCAAGCGATAAAGAGGCGTTGGAAGAGAGCGAATTCCCTATTGCCAGAATTTTTATGCTCGCATCCGCAGGAAAAGTGTAATAAGCGGAATTATCAGTTGTCCTTAAAGAATTAAGCGGTAAAATATAGCTCCCGTCAGATTTAGTTAAAGTCGAGATTACTTGAGCGCCATCCATGGTGATGTAGACTAGCGCTTCGCTTGGCGCTGTTCCATCGGGAAGAATTATTTTACCCGTCATCGGTGTTTGGTCCGGAGGATTGGTTAAAGCCGGTCCCGTCGTAACCGTAAAAGGCTGACCATTATTTGAAAAACTATCTTGTCCACTGGTGATGGTAAAAAAGTATTGCGTCTGGGGAGACAAGAGCCGTACGGTCATATTATGCATGTTGTAATTTGCCAAATTTCCGCTTTGTTGGTCCCTATCATCAAGCGCAGATTGCCCAAGACTTTTGTCTTTCCCATAATTTAAAGAACCTGGCACCTGGCTGTCTGTGGCATAGGAGACGGTAAAAGAAGTATCGGCGATATTGGTTATGCGCACGTCTTTAGGTTGATCCGACAAGCTGGCATTTGACTTAAAAAGCGTACTTTGGCTAACTAAGAAAGTAGTTATTCCCACGCCAATTGTGATAATAAGCATGCCTAAAATGGTCGGAATCTTTTTGTCCCAAAAATTGTTTCTCATTGCGTCAACCCTCCTCCAGATGTTGCTTGCTGCGAAGAAGCGGAACTCACAATTGGACGAGTGGTATTAATCACAATTGGACTGGCGGAGGATGAAGCCGGGACGATGGCACTTTGCGTAGGAGAGCTTAATTCATAAATTGGGGAAACATTTTCTCTAGTTTTCAAGCTGTTGATGGCGCTTGTGTCAAAGGTTGGATCAATTGGCGTAATCTGGACATTTAAGACTTCTGAAATTGTCGATGTAATAATACTATGGTAGATGCTAAAACCGATCCAAGCAAGAGCAAATATAAAGGAGGGGACAAGAATTAATAAGATATCATTTTTTTTCATATCATTGTTTAAAAAAAGCTGTTCCTTTAAGACTTAGTTGTAAAGCGCCATTCCCCGTAGACAAGATTATGTCTTTTAAGGCAACTACTCTTTGAAAATCCGTGATTCTATTTAAGAAATCTGGCATGTTTTTATAATCTCCGGTAGCTGTAAGTGTAAAATCAAACGAAGAATATTTTCCCGCGGATGAATCTAAGAGACTGACTTCTGATGTCTGAAGACTGGTAAGCGTTAGGGATGTATCTTTAGTGATAGATTGAATCTCTGCCACAAAAAGTGGGATTTGGGTGGTTGTGGGAACGGCGTCATTAACCACTGAGAGATCGGATTGAATATTGGTATATTTTTGTTGTAGAACAGACAAATTATTTATTTTCTGCTGCAATTTTTGCTGGACAAAATTATTGTCGTCAATTTGTTTTTGCAGGTTAGCAATGGTCGAGAAAGTAGGATTTATCGCAAATAATCCAAGTATAATTGATGTCACTAAAGTTAAGACAATAGTGATATATTTTTGGGCTTTCTCGCGTTTTAAATCCGGAA
>Ga0224522_1000535_pt1 | contig 12347 bp, 8 predicted proteins | sample CFST25metaG_FD_182733 | JGI IMG/M metagenome (GOLD analysis project Ga0224522, IMG submission 182733) | Peat soil microbial communities from Stordalen Mire, Sweden - C.F.S.T25 | ecosystem: Environmental > Terrestrial > Soil > Wetlands > Peat | place: Sweden: Norrbotten County, Stordalen Mire...
TCTGCTGATAACGATATGACGGTACTGGCCGTAAATCATCAGGTTAATTACCTGGAGAATCAAACGACCCGCGAAGAGGAATCGAAACTGGAGGCTCAACTGAAGGCTCTGAAAGAAAAGGTGAACTATGAAACGGCCATGCTGCAGGTATTTCAGCAAGAGGAGAGCATGTTGATCAAGAATCAGGCGATCGGTGGAAACAACGTGTTGCTGAAAGCGATAGACCTGAAGGAGGCAATGGACTTTCAACGTGCACGGATGACGGAGGTCAAGACGAAACAGCTCGATATCAATCAACGGTTGGTTGGCTTCAACAAGGAGATTGCTAAAATTGAACAGCAGTTAACGGAGTTAAATAGCACTAACTATAGACCTTCGGGCGAGATTGTGGTCAATATCAACGCCACAGAAGCTTCGACGGCTAAACTGCATCTGACCTATGTGGTGAGAAACGCGGGATGGTATCCTACGTACGATTTGCGGGTTACGGATATCAGCAAACCCATCAACCTGAACTATAAAGCCAATGTGTATCAAACTTCTGGTGAGGACTGGGCTAACGTTAAACTGATTCTCTCTTCGGGAAATCCAAATGAGAGTGGAACGAAACCTACGTTGAATAAATGGGATCTGGGAGCTATTGTTCCTGATGCTTCTGGGCCTGAATATATGATGTCGCAAGATAAAATGAGTGACGTTGTTAAACCAGAGACTTCGATTAGAATAAGAGGAGCATCTCTAAAATCTATGGCTGTTGCCCCAAGGGTAGTAGTAACAACAGGTCAGACTACTTTCCAGTTTGTCATTGAACAGTCGTATAACATTCCGTCGGATGGTAAACAACATACGGTGAATGTGCAAGAACGGACGATTGATGCGTTATATGAATATTACTGCGCACCGAAGCTGGATAAGGATGTTTTCTTGACGGCACGCATTACGGGCTGGGAAGAGATGAATCTGTTGAATGGCGAAGCAAACTTATACTACGAAGGCACCTACCTGGGGAAGGCCATGCTGAACACGCAGAATACGGGTGATACGTTGGATATTTCGTTGGGCAGGGATAAGAACATTGCTGTGACGCGCATTAAGCAGAAGGAGTTTAGCAGGAAACAGGTATTCGGAAGTAATAAAACAGACGAGCGTCGTTGGGAGATTTCGATCCGTAACAAGAAGTCGCTACCTATAAATATGGTGGTTGAAGATCAATATCCTACTTCTACGGATAAGGATATTGTGGTTGAAAAGGGTGAGGCTAAAGAGGCTACGCTGGACGAGGCTACCAACAAACTGACCTGGCGTTTGAAGATTGACGCTACAAAAGAGAAGAAGATCGGTTTTAGCTATAGTGTGAAATATCCTAAATCGAGCCGGATCATTTTAGAATAGCAATATTGAAAATCAGAAGGTATTAAATGCAAGAAGGATCGGTCGCGACTGATCCTTCTTGCATTTAACTTGATTAACCTTTGAAGTGAAAGAATTTCTCTCTGTGGGTTCCGCAGAGGGGACACTTAGCGCCAACGGTTTCGCTGGAGAAGGTATTTCCGCACTTTGAGCAGACGAAATATTCCAAAGGTAAATGTGTAACGGTTTTGGCATCGAGGGCCTGTAGCGCGGCTGTAAAGAACTTTTTATGGGTCATCTCGGCATGGAGTGCCATGCTGAAGGTGGAGATGGCAGGGTCGATCCGGTCTCGCATAGCCGCCTTCATGAAATCGGGATACATGGTGTCTACTTCGTATCCCTCGCCTTTGATTGCATTCAGTAGATTCTCGCGGGTTGTCTTCAATTCGAACTTCGGGATGAAGGGCTCCATCTTTAACCCAAGCTGATCTAATACTGCTTTGTGATTGCGGGCATGTACGGTTTCGGCCTTGGCTGTCGCTTCGAACAATACGGCTATTTGTGGATAACCCTCTTCGCGGGCTCTGGCTGCAAAGGCGGTGTATTTGGCACTGGCTGTGGTTTCGCCAATGATAGCTGCTTTCAGATTGTTGTGCGTTATAGTGCCTTTTTCTTTGCATCCTCCAAAGGGAATGACGATGCCGACAGCTAATAACATCAATATGACTTCTCTACGTGTTTTCATTCTGTTCTGTTGTATGGGTTACTGCTTGCCCGGTAGCATATAATCGTATACCATTGATCCGCCATAATATCCGGCGATGGAGACGGCGATGACGGTAATGAGCAATAAGACAAAAGCGAGTAATTTCAACGATGTATTGGTGTTCTTTTTGATCTCAATGAAAATACGGATTAATGAGGCCGCGATGGCACTCCACATGGTTATGTTAGCGAACATTTCGTGTGTGTCTTTTACGCTTCCCAATGGACCTGTAAATTCCTCAGTGAAGAGATTGCCGGTGATAACTGCTGCTATTGCTCCGAGAGTACCGGCAAGCAGAAGATAAAATCCGATCTTAGAGAATAAAGGGTTGCTTTTGCTGCTCAATGCCAGTAGCTCGAAAAGAAAAGCAACGAGAAGCAATGCAATAGGGAAATGCACCGTCATGGGGTGCGCAAGATTTGTAGGTAACATGTCTTCTAGTTTAAAGGGTTTATATACTAATGATGAATAACTACAAATATAATGAATATTGAGGGGTAAAGGGAAATAAAAAAGGCCTGCCGTATCAAAACGGCAGGCCTTAAATTCATCTGAAAAATATAGTTAACAGAACTTTACCAGATAGTAGTTCTTTTTGCCTTTCTGAATTAAGAGATAACGGTTGTTTAACAACTGTTGGTGTGTGGCAACGAAATCGTCTTTCACCTTCTCCTTGTTTACTTGTATGCCGCCATCTTTCAACATACGGCGTGCTTCGCCCTTGCTTGGAAAGATATTGGTTTTTTCAGCTACCAGATCTACGATATTGATTCCTTCGCCCAGTTCGGCTATGGCTACATCACATTGTGGTACGCCTTCGAATACGTTGAGAAGCATGCGCTCGTCCATCTTCTTGAGTGCCTCGGTGGTACCTTTTCCGAAAAGAATCTCTGATGCTTCGACGGATTGGTTGAATTCGGTTTCGCCATGAACACGGATGGTAAGATCTTTTGCCAATGCTTTCTGGAGTACTCTCAGATGGGGTGCTTCAGCATGTTCTGCCTCCATCGCTTCGATCTCCTCTTTGCTGAAGAGCGTGAAGATGCGGATATATTTTTTAGAGTCGTCGTCGGAGCAGTTCATCCAGAACTGATAGAAGGTGTATGGTGAAGTGCGCTCAGGATCGAGCCAGATATTGCCTTTTTCGGTTTTACCAAACTTACCGCCATCGGCTTTGGTGATTAAAGGACATGTGAGTGCAAATGCATCGCCGCCGCCTATACGCCGGATTAATTCGGTTCCGGTGGTGATATTCCCCCATTGATCGGAGCCACCCATCTGCAAACGACAGCCTTTGGCCTGATAGAGATGTAGGAAATCGTAGCCCTGTACCAGCTGATAGGTAAACTCGGTAAATGAGATGCCATTGCCGCCTTCCATGCGTTTTTTAACGCTATCCTTGGCTACCATGTAGTTAACGGTGATATGCTTGCCTACATCGCGAAGGAATTGAAGGAAGCTAAACTCTTTCATCCAGTCGTAGTTGTTTACGATTTCAGCAGCATTAGCTCCGTTTTCGAAATCGAGAAACCTGACAAGTTGTTTATGGATACACTCCTGATTATATCGCAATGACTCTTCGGAAAGGAGGTTGCGCTCTTCTGACTTTCCCGAGGGATCGCCTATCATTCCGGTGGCACCACCAATCAATGCAAGGGGTTTATGACCTGCTCGCTGAAAATGTTTCAGCATCATTATGCTCACCAGATGTCCGATATGAAGTGAATCTGCTGTTGGGTCGATTCCAACGTATGCAATACCCATACCCTCTTTAAGCATCTCTTCGGTTCCGGGCATAATATCATGGATCATACCTCTCCAGCGTAGTTCGTCAACGAAATTCATGAAATAGTTGGTTTTATTTTTGCAAAAATAGAGATTTTCCCTCGCATAAAGAAAGGTTCGTACATTTTACATGCTCAGTTAGTCTGTGGTATACGGATAATTTGAGTTTAGCTAAGGCAAATGGGATGAAACTCAACGAACGCAGATTCGGATAGTATATCACTAATTTACTTTGATAGTTCTGATTCATGATATGGATCTTCTTCTTAACACGGTCTATCGATTGATAAACAATCTAGTTAGAGTGCTTGTAGCAGTTAAACAAAAAGGTATAAAGGTTGTTAGATTATACAGTGATTAACATATGAGTTTTATATATCATCTATAAATCAGAAGGTATGACTGAAAACAATGAAGCAAACAAGTTTTGATGTTATTAACAATAAATTCACATAACATCTTTTAGACTGAATTGTTAACTAATCATAAAAAGAGATATTGGTGCAGTTGTTTTATCTATTGTACCTTAAATTGAAATTGACAATAATTACCGGAAAATACAGTAATATTTTTTAATTTTTTTAATCTATGCGTTATTTTTACTTTAACCCATTGAACCCGCAGTATTTTTTTCCGGATACTTTTGAAAAATATCCGCTACTGCTTAATTTCTATAAACCTTACAATAGAAAAGGCTCAATTATGTGGTGGTTTTGGAATTTTCGTTTTATTCGAAATTTCTATAAGATTGATCATTTGGAACCCAATATTCCGGAACAACTGATCAGGAGGTATTGTGGTGAAAACAATATTCTGGCTTTTAATATCGGCAAACAAGGTCCGGAACAAAAAATTACGGTATTAGGTATTGATAATGTTTTGAACGATGAATTCTTTATGAAATTTGCTCAAACAGCATTATCCATGTCGAATGTTCAGAATGAAAGTACTATTCTTGAACATTTAAGTCATCTGGATTTTGTACCTAAAATAATGGATCATGTTTCGTCTGCAAAATTTGAATTGTTAAAGACTTCCATCTTGCAAGGTGAACGATGTAGTAATTTTAAAGTATCAACACAGTTACTAGATATTCTTCTTCAGTTGTCAGCTCAAAAAATCACACCTATCAAAAATTATCAAAGCGAGGTAGATACTTGCTTTGCCCATGGTGATTTTTGTCCATGGAATCTAATGAAGAGTGATGGAAAGATACAAGTATTCGACTGGGAGCTGGCTGGCAATTATCCTATTGGGTACGACTTGTTTACTTTTATCTTTCAAACATCGTTTTTATTACAGCCGAGAGAAAATATTAATAAGATAATTCTTAAGAATAAACCGGAAATTGACCTCTATTTTAGAGCGATGCGAATTAATGATTGGAACCCTTATTTGATTGCTTTTGCAAAACTTAAATATTCATTGGAGGTAGCCAAAAAGGATTCTGATATTTATTTGAATTACAACAAGTTGATCTCTTATGCGGAAAAGGTATAACAATTTAAATAATATATCATACTGAATTTCAAAATGACTCTATAGTCAGAACAAAAAAAATCCCGATCATCTTAATGGTGACCGGGATTTTTTGTTCTTACGTTTTGTCGGTATACCCATACCCATATCCGTATCGGCCGATTTCTTTGATGCCGTTAAAGATGATATTGAGGTTTTTAAGTCTCTTTTCTTTGCGAAGGATGTTGATGTCTTTGAGGAAGCTCTTTGGAGTATAGTTATAGCGCATTACATAGAGCGTGGCATCGGCATGTTCGGCAAGAATCTGAGCATCGGTAACAACCCCGATAGGAGGTGCATCGATGATGATATAATCGAATTTAGCTTTTAGTTCGGCGAATAGTTCTGCCAGTCTTCCATTTACCATGAGCTCAACAGGATTGGGTGGAATGGAACCACTGGTGATAATACTTAGATTGGGCTGATCGGTAAGTGGAATAAGTATATCACTGAGTTCAGCTTGACCTACGAGATAATTACTGATTCCATTATTGCTTTCAATCTTTAAGAGCGTTTTGAGCTTAGGTTTCCGTAAATCGAATTCGAGTATCACGGTTTTCTTTTCCATCATTGCCAGACTGGCTCCCAGATTAGACGAAAGGAACGACTTTCCCTCGCCGCTGATGCTGGATGTAAAGAGGATTGTTTGCAGCTTCTTACCCGGAGTTAAATATGCCAGATTGGTACGCAAAATACGAATCTGCTCGGCAAAGATGGAACGACCTTTCTTGCTGACTACCAGCGGGTCGTCGTGATTTACATGCGAAGTCTCGCCCAATACAATAGCTCCAACCACATCGGTGATGTCTTTATATCGTTTGATCTTGTCGTTGAGCATATCGATAATAGTGATGATGCTGAAAGGTATAGCGATACCCAATAGTGCAAAGATGAGATAGATCAGGTTTTTGTTGGGCGATACGGGGTGGTTACCTGAATGCGGTTTATCAACAGTCCGGTTGTCGGCTACTGCCGAAGAGTAAGAGAGGGCTGTTTCTTCTCGTTTCTGCAGAAGGAAGATATAGAGGCTGTTTTTAATGGCCTGTTGACGGCTGATATCGACCAGCTGACGTTCTTTACCGGGAATGGTTTTTAACATTCCTTCCATGCGTTGGTTACGGTTTTCGAGTTGTTGACGTGTAACGGCTAAACTTTTTTCCATGGAGTTAATGTTTTCACTAATTCCTCTTCGTAGCGAAGCAATCTGATCATCAATTGTTGTCAACATAGGGTTGTCTGGACGAACTTGTTTGGCTATACTCATTCGCTTGCCTTCTAGCTCGACCAACTGATTGATAAGTGAAATCATAACCGGATCGCTGATGCCAAGGGTGGCGGGAACTGTTCCTGTACTGTTGCCTTTAGAATGAACATACTGACCGATTTCGTTTAAAACCTGTTGTTGTATCTTAACCTGATTGAGCTGAACATCATTTTGTTGCACACTGTTAAGAAAGAGGTTAGACTCTTGTCCGATATCAGTTATTTTAGAACCAACTTTGAAGTCTTCTACATCCTTTTCAACATCTCCCAGCTCTTTTGAAATCAGCTTTAAACGATCTTCAATAAAAACCAGGGTACTGGCAGCAACTTTGTTTTTATCTTCAACACCGGCAAGGTTATAATATTCAACAAGCTTACTAAATATGTCACAACCACGTTGTGGCACAGGGTCTGTGATGGACATCATCAAAACCGTTGACATCTTGCTACTGGGTGTAATCTCTAACTGGCCGATTAATGATTCAACTAATGCATCAGCAGGTATTACGTGGATCTTTAATTCTTTTATATCCTTTGATTTTCCGGTAGATCTGAAGATTAATAAACCATAAGGTGTTTCAATAGGTTTTCCGATAGGATAATATTTCCCATTTACCCTAACGATGTCTTTGTTCAGGATGGTTGCCTCGAGGGGTCCATTATAGATATCGCCACTGGCTCGTACTACCTGGAGTTCAATAGGACTATTAGTGTAAAGCTCTTTGTCTCGGAAGAAATTTTCAGTAAAATAGGTTACGTTTAGGTTTAAACTGGTGACAACCTTGCTCATGAGCATATACGACTTAAGAATCTCGATCTCATTGTCGACAACTTTGTTTGATGAAAAGAGATTAAGCTGTTGCATTAAATCGTCTTGACCTAAACCTTTTTTCTCATCTTTGATCAGGATGCTGCCTTGAATTTTGTATTGGGGAGTCTGAACTTTGAGATAAAAGAAGGCAATCACAATGGCAAGTATAAAAGAGAGGACAAACCATTTCCAATGGACCGTATATTTTAATGCCAAATCTCTAATACTTGTTTCACTTTTCTCTACTTCTAGCGTATAGGGGTCGAATGGTTCGTTCTTCATTTTATTTAAGCTGTTAGGTGGTGATTAATAAAATCTCTTCGCGTCAAAGAATACAGGTTATTTAATTTTGACATAGGTGAATAGAATGATAACTAAAGAGAGCGCACTAATAATAGTAGGTGCATAAACAAGCGTACGGTTAGTTGTTGCTGCTTTATTCTTTCCCGGTTCAACATATATAACGTCGTTAGGTTGCAAATAGTAATATGGGGAGTTGAAGAGATCACGTTTGGTTAAGTCTATTCTTGCGAATTCGCGTTTTCCGGCTACTTCGCGAATTACTAGAATATTATCACGTTTAGCATAGATAGTAAGATCGCCGGCAAGACTGATGGCTTCGGGCAGTGTTATACGTTCGTTGGGGACATTGTAGACCGATGGACGGGCAACTTCGCCCAATACAGAAATACTGTAGTTGAGCATACGCACATTAACAATAGGATTAATGAGATACTTGTCGAGTTTCTGAACGATGAGCGCTCCGGCTTCTTTGGTGTTCAGTCCAGCTACTTCTACTTTGCCAACCATGGGTAAAGAAATTGCGCCCTCGTCGTTAATCATGTAACCAATTGCAGGAACAATTGTATTTGGTTGAACATTTTGCGATGACATCTGCTGCATCACGAGAAAAGGATTAAACATAGTGTTTGACTCGGGGCTGATGCTGCTCACCCCCACACTGATGATATCTCCGGCTTTTAAACGGAGAGCGGCTTTTTGGATGGCATCTGCTTTTTCGATATCGCTCTTTTCTGTAGCTGGTTGAAAATAGCTAATTTGTTTCTGGTCTACACACGATGTAGCAAATAAGGTAATGGCTATCGTGGCAAAAAGTAAAAAATGTTTTACGCGGTTGTTCGTCATGGTGATTTGGATTTATGATATTAACTGCTTCGATTTATCCATTTTCACGAAATGAATTTTGTTTGCAATATACAGTCTTAACAATCCAGTATGAAGATTGTTTGATTATGTGTAAAATGACATATGAATTTTGTATATCATCCATAAAATGTAGGGTATAACACAATTTGTGCTGTACATATTTTCCCCATATTCAGTAATATGATCAGAAATTGAAATTATATGACGAACATTTGTTAGTAATTATTGTTAAATGATTACACAAAACACCCCAATTATCAGAGCTTAAATGTGACTGAAGGGGCATCGCTATATCGTTTTCATAGTTATATAATATTATTATATTGGCTCGTTAGTCAACTGAAATGATAGCTAACATTTGTAAACTTTACTTCACGTTTTATAAGAATTTCATCTAATAATACCTCTCAAGATAAATCTGAAGACTGCTTAACTTACAATTAAAAAGCAGTATTGGCGAAATAAAAGATTGAGGTAAATCTTTTTTTAAAAAATATGATAAATAATCAACGTAAAGCAGGAGCCGTCCTTTCATATGTGGGAATTGGAATAAACAATATCCTTGGTATAGTTTTTACTCCATTCTTATTGAGAATGTTAGGGCAATCTGAATTTGGCCTCTACTCATTAGTTGGATCTGTTGTTGCTTACTTGACAGTAATGGATTTTGGCTTTGGAAATGCAATTATTCGATATACCGCTAAATACAGAGCATTGGGTAAAACAGATGAACAATATTCATTATATGGAATGTTTCTGATGATCTTTAGTGTAATTGGAGTTTTAGCATTTATTGTAGGAATGGGTATCTATTTCAATGTCGATAACTTGTTTGATAAATCAATGTCGCCAGCAGAATTGGATAAAGCACGTATCATGATGTTGTTACTGATTTTAAATCTGGTGTTCACATTTCCATTAAGCGTTTTTGGATCGATTATTAATGCACATGAGAATTTTGTGTTTCAGAAATTAGTAAACATTAGCCGGATATTGATTTATCCTTGTATCATGATTCCATTGTTGATCCATGGGAACAAAGCAATTACGGTTGTTGTAGTCACTACCATTCTTAATATTTCGACACTACTGATGCATTTCTGGTTCTGTATAGCAAGATTAAAGATTAAAATATATTTTCACAATTTTGAATGGGGACTGTTAAGAGAGATCTCTGGTTTTTCATTTTTCATTTTCCTGAATTATATTGTTGAGCGAGTTTATTTGAGTTCCGGACAATTTGTTATCGGAATCATTGCAGGAACTACTGCTGTAGCTATCTATTCTATTGCAATCCTATTTCAACAATATTACATTGGATTTTCGAGTGCCATTTCGAATGTCTTTTTGCCTAAGATAACCACAATGGTAACCAATAATGTTCCAGATAAAGAAGTGTCAGATCTGTTTATCAAAACCGGTAGGGTTCAGTTTATCATTATGTCGTTTATCATGAGTGGGTTTATTTTATTTGGAGAAGCTTTTATTAATCTATGGGCAGGAAGTGGTTATAAAGACTCATATATTATTGCCCTCATCATTATGATACCACTAACATTTCCGCTCATACAAAGTATCGGAATTACAATTCTGCAAGCAAAGAATCAACAAAAGTTTAGCTCGCTATTACTTATTGCCGTAGCTGTTTTAAGCTTAGGTATCAGTATTCCTTTAGCAAAGCTTTATGGAGGAATTGGTTTTGCTATCGGTACTTCATTTGCTTATATCGCTGGTAATATTATTATCCTGAATATCTATTATTATAAAAAGATCAATATAAATATTCCGCTGTTCTGGAGAGAAATATCCAGAATGGCAGCACCTGTTATAATTATTACGGCTATTGATTTCTATGTTAATACGTTGATTTTTGATAATCAAATAAAGGGAATGATATACAAACTGATACTGTTCCTGGCTGTCTATTTTCCTATTGTTTATAAGTTTGGTATCAATCAATATGAAAAGGATTTAATCATCTCGGTTGTGAATAAATTCAAACTAAAAAAATAACCGATACTAAGAAACCAATTTTATTTCAACCTCTCTGTGCTATTCTCAAAAATGCTTTACGGTAATCAGTACATAGAAGGCATAAACTTATCTCATATTTTACTCGCTTAAATTTAGAACTCTAATGGCACTCAAACAAAAAACTGTTTCCGGACTTATTTGGAGTTTTATTGACAATATTGCTGGATTGGGCATTTCTTTTATCATAGGAGTCATTCTTGCCCGTATATTAAGTCCCAATGATTTTGGATTAGTTGGAATGCTTTCAATTTTCATTGCTATTTCCCAATCATTCATTGACAGTGGCTTTCGCCAGTCACTGATTCGTAAGCAAAATTGCACTCCTGTAGATTATTCAACTGTCTTTTATTTTAGTATTGCAATTGGTGTCTTTTTCTATTTTTTATTGTTTTCATGTGCCGAATGGATTAGTGTGTTTTTTCAGGCACCGATACTCAAAATTCTAATTAGAGTTCTTGGATTGGGCTTGATTATTAATTCATTTACAATTATTCAGAATACACTTTTAACGAAAAGAATAGACTTTAAACTACAAGCCAAAATTTCAGTAATTGCATCCATTATCTCTGGAATCATCAGCATCTATTTAGCCTATACAGGTTGGGGCGTTTGGAGCTTAATCGTATTAACTTTAGTAAAATATACAGTAAATTTATTGCTACTTTATTTATGGTGTGAATGGAAACCCATTTGGTCTTTTAGTTTGAAATCGTTAAAAGAACTGTTTTCATTTGGTAGCAAGTTGCTTATAAGTGGGTTAATAGATACAATTTATAGAAATGTATATTATATTATTATTGGGAAATACTTTACGGCTATAGAATTGGGTTACTATACCCGTGCAGATCAATTTCAATCATTACCATCATCTAATATCCAATCAATTATCGGTCGTGTTAGTTATCCGGTATTATTAACCATTCAAGACGATATACCTCGTTTGAGAGAAGCTTATAAAAAGATTATCAAAAGCACTATGCTGATCACCTTTGTCCTTATGTTTGGTATGGCAGCTGTTGCAAGACCAATGATATATACACTTATTGGTGAAAAATGGGAACCCAGTATTATTTATTTACAGATGCTATGTATGGTAGGTATGTTCTACCCTCTCCATGCTATTAATCTTAACATGTTAGAAGTTCAAGGAAGAAGCGATCTTTTTCTGCACCTCGAAATTATTAAAAAAGCATTAGCAGTTCCTGTGATTATTATTGGAGTGATTTGGGGAATAAAGATCATGATTTTGGGGATGATGGTAAATACAGTAATTGCATATTACCTCAACAGCTATTGGTCGGGCAGATTTATCGGATATCCATTTTATACTCAACTTAAAGATATTCTTCCTTCTTTCTTGCTGGCAATTGTTATGAGTGCTGTAGTGTTTGCAGAAGGTTGGCTAATTCCATTACCGATGATATATTTGCTTATCATTCAATTAATAACTGGAGCTATATTGACTTTTAGTTTGTGCGAAATAACTCAATTTAAAGATTATTTATATATAAAAGACATTATTAAAGTTAAATTTAAATCTTCTAGAGAATGAATGATAAACTGAAAAACCCGGTTTTTGTAACTCAACCAGATCTACCTCCTCTCGGCGAATTTACTGAATTGTTAAAACAAATTTGGGATAATAAAATTCTA
>Ga0224522_1000536_pt1 | contig 12345 bp, 9 predicted proteins | sample CFST25metaG_FD_182733 | JGI IMG/M metagenome (GOLD analysis project Ga0224522, IMG submission 182733) | Peat soil microbial communities from Stordalen Mire, Sweden - C.F.S.T25 | ecosystem: Environmental > Terrestrial > Soil > Wetlands > Peat | place: Sweden: Norrbotten County, Stordalen Mire...
GGTAGATGCGGCCGCCTCGTATGATAAGGATGCAAGATTTAATGGTAAAATAGTAGAGTACGAGTACACCCTTCAGAACTATACTTTTAGCTCTACGCTGAGTAAGATACGATACATATTTGGTAGTGCGGGACAGAAGTTGATAAAGGTTAGGGTTAAGGATAATAGTGGGGATTGGTCTGATATGGTCTCTCAGTACGTGGTTTTGAATTAGGTTTATTGATTTAATTCAGGTTTAGTTTAACGTAAGAAGCAGCCTTTTTGGGGCTGCTTCTATTGTCTCACTGCATTCGTCGAGCTCCCTTTTTGGCACTCTCGGGTTGCATTCCTGCAGAGCCCGTTTCCTTCCTCAAGGGGAAATCAAATTTCACTAAATTTCATGGCGTTTGCAAATTATTTATTGTATTTTTTGTTATGTTAATGTTTTAATTATTAGGACATTTCACGGGAAGAGGTGTTCTCTTTGGTCACATTGTTTATCTATTCCCGCGAGCGCTATGTTACGGGCTACGCTACGCCTGTGGAAGCCTCTTAGTCATTCTGTCCATTCGGGTTCTAAACCCTTTACATATAGCGCTAATGCTATTTTCCCTACACACACTAGGTTAACAAGTATTTTCGCAAAGTTAAACACCGGTCTGAAACGTTTACGATCCCTCAATGACCCCACGCAGGCAAAAGACTTCAACATAAAGCCGCCCAGCTATTTATTCCGTTACCTTTTGCACTCATTCAGACTTTATGGCTTAGTTCCTCTGATTAGCTGACATCTGAGCAAAACGACGGTAATCAAGCTCCCCCCTTCGTTTCATAAATTGCCAAATCCAAAGTGCATAAATAATACTACCTATTAAAAAAATAGAGAAAATTATCAGGTTATAGTAAAGCAGTACAAAACCAAAAATTACCAGGTTAACTAAAGAAAACATAACACTTAATGTAGTGCTGGTCAGAAAATTTTCAATTCTCTGATTATCACTTATTCTCTGAACAAGGTCACCTACCATCTTGGAGTCAAAGTAACCCATGGGTAATTGCATCAGTTTAATCAGAAAATCGGAAATGAGTGAAATATTGATTCTGGTTCCTAAATGGAGCAAAATCCACCCTCTAATAAAATCTACTGATACACGGCTTAGTGTAAGTACAAGCTGAGCTAACAGTACCAGGTAGATAAAACTAATATTTCGGTTACCAATCCCCTTGTCTACCATGCTTTGTGTTAGAAAGGGAAATAGCAACTGGAGCAGGCTTCCAAGAAGTAGACCTATTAAAAGCTGAAAAATCAGCTTTTTGTAAGGTCGCAGGTAGCTAAACAGGAAACGAAAACTTTTTTTGTTGGGTTTTTCGTCTTGATTAGCGTAAAAATCAGGAGTCGTTTCGAGTATAAGAGCTATCCCCCGATTCTCTCCTTCCTCGACTGTGGATGCCCAACATTGAAGAAACTCTTGTTTCGGAAACACTATCAGTCCCCCTGCGGGGTCAGAAACGTGAACAAACTCATTTCCTTTTTTCCCACTTATTTTATAAACCACTAGGAAGTGACTCTTATTCCAGTGAACAATTGCAGGTAGCGGAGCATCCTTTTGTAATTGTTCAAAACTGATCTTCACGCCTTTGGTGCGAAAACCAATGCTCTCGGCAGCATGGCTTATACCTAAAAAACTCACACCTTCGTTGGTAATATAGCAACGTTCCCTAATGGTCTGTATGTTGTAATGTTTCCCATAATACCGTGCTATAATCCTCAAACAGGTAGGCCCGCAGTCCATAGTATCCATCTGGTGGTAGTGTGGAAATTGCATAACACATTTTAAGAATGAAGTTAAAGATAAATTTCCGGATTTTCACACGAAATACTGCTCAATTATTTTCTTTTACAGAATAGCTATCTATCTGGTTGCCTATCATATAATTCAATGAAACTCCATTAATGACAATTCTCATTTTAGCGTTTCGAAGAGGGTTTATGTACTTTATTTTCACTGGATTCTGGCCGTTAAAATATATCTCAGGGTTCCAGTAAACAGTTGCACGACCATTGAGGGCAGGATCATTTTCAATCTCAGATCTGGTCGGATTATAGAATTCAATGTTCGGCCGGAATAATTTTAATGGCACAAGCATATTGTTACTTTTATCCTGTGTTTTCCAATCTGTACGGATATTCGTAAAACCAGATTTATTTGTATTAATAAGTATCACACCTCCTGAAGCTTCTTCCCCATAAATTGTATGACCCTGAGTTCCATCAAGGATAGAGATAGAGGATATCTGGTAAGGAGGAATATCATGTACTATTCGCCAACCAGAGTTGAATAAAGGCATCCCGTCAAGAACGAAAATTGCCGCGACTGGAGGTCCAAAAAAGGAGTGAGATGGACGAAGATAGATATTCCCTTCCGGGTGATATATATCAATCTTGTCAACTCTATATGGATTAACAAGTGAGCGTATTGTGTTTTCCAATGTTTTGAATTCTTTGATTTTTTCCCTGGACAGGCTCTTCACATTTGCGTATTTGTACAATTCTTCATATTGATTAATATATTCAATTTTCCTTGTCGCCGTTATTGAGACTTCTGGTATTTCGATTGTTTTCTCACTAAGTGAAAGCTTATTTATATGTGATATATTACCTATTAATCCTGTAGTTATGGTCTGTTGAGACAAGTACGTGTTCTTGTTTTTCATGTATTGTTCATTATACGGTACGCTGAGCATTGCACCTGCTACCCTGTCGGAGCTTTTGGTGTCGGGTATCATCGTGACTGACCTGGTTATAACGGGCAGTGAAGTCAGGGGCAATGATATTTCACCAAGTTTATCAGTTTTAAGGTGCATTATACTTGGACCTTCAAGCGATACGAGGTCCAGTTTCCTGTTGGCCATATGTTTTCCTGAAGAATAGAGGAGCTTCATTTTCAGCTGATCATAATTGACTAATTCTTTGTTATTTGGTGCAGTCAGATCAAAATTCCAGTTGAACCTGCACCAGCCATAAGTTAGCAAGATCAGATCGAACTGGTCATCCGGAAGGTTTTCAAGGCCTTTTTCAAGAACAGCCGAAGGAATGTTAGATGGAAAGAAGGGATTATAGTTTAGAGCGAAAGCTATTCCGGGGGTAAATATTGAGGGATCATGGCCTGATAAAGAGTCAACTACTGAGACAGAGAAGATGCCACTGGCAGGGTTACCATCGGCATCTGTCACGTTCACTGTGACTTCAGCCTCCTGGCCTGGAGAATAATATGGTCTATCTGTTTTTACAGTAAACCGGAGGTGTTCATCTGAATTTACAGAGACTAATCTTTCAGCAACAGGTTTCAGGTCATTTTTGAATAGTGTCACCTCAGCGATCCCCTCCGGGAGGTCATCCGTTTTTATGACAAGACGTTGCTTCTTGTCCATGATAAGCTTTCTTTCAAATATCTGTTTCAGGTTCATTGTCCCTGAAATGATGAGAGTGTCGCCTTTATAGGAGTCGGACTGAACTTCTATGGCAAAAGATCTTTTGTCGACAGGTTTTATTGAGAGGCATTCTCCGGAGGTATCAGGAACTGGCAACGGCCATATTTTGTTTTTATCGGGGACATTGTTCAGTTCGAGGAACATTCCTTTTTCAGCCTTGCATGAGAATTTGCCCGGGCCGAAAGGACCCGATCTGACTGTGTCGAGGACAATGCCATTGGCATTTTTCAGCAGGCCCTCAACCTTAACCGGTTCACCATACCTGTCTACGGCGTTGAACCCAATAATCTGCTCCAGTCCGGCGACAAGGTTCCCACCTTCAGGGAGGAATCTTAAATCGAGGTACTCATCGGAGAATGGAATGCTGAAGTTTTTAACCTGGAACCTTTCCTTTTTGTTATTGTAAAGGGAAATTTGCATTCTTGTGATAAAGTGGATAGAATCAGGGATAATGAACCTTATAAAAGAATTGCCATCCCTGTTGGTCCTGGACTCTTCATTATCGATCAGATAGTTTTTGTAAATGAAAGTGCTTTTAAAGTTTTGCTGGGAGGAAGGTTTCCCATTTGAATCTGTTATTTTCAGATCGGCTTCAAGGGTATCTCCCGGATGATAAATATCTTTATTTAACCGGACCTCAATATTCATTTTCTGGGTTTGAGGGGCATCGACTTTCAGGTCGAGGTGGAAAGCATCAAGAGGGTCGAAGTTTTGCATCTGACTGGTGAAAGCTGTAAGATGATAGATCCCGGGTTTAGCGTCAATTGGAATTGAAAGCCAGCCAGGGGAAGTGGCATTAGTGATCCTGAACCTGGAACTATCCACTACCTGGTGCTGATCGTTAAAAAGGAGAGCATATAATGCAGTGCTTGAAGATTCGAAAGCTCCGGAAAATGAATTCCTTACATATGACTGAAAATAAATTGTGTCTTCGGGCCTGTACTTATTTTTGTCAGTATGGACAAACACCTGGTCTTCACTGGTAGTATTTTGCTCATGCTCCAGATATTTTTCAATCATTGAGACAGACCTTTCTGATACTGGCTCCGAAGTGCTGGAATAAGGCAGGAAGTCGGACGGAAGCATGTCTGCCACCCTGTCATTGACCATTGCGCCATACCATGTAACGGAATTAGGGTTATCATAATTACCATTTTGAAAAACTTTCAGAGTGTCTGAGAAGATCAGAGTGCTTTTGGACTCCTGTGATTGAAATCCTAAAATACCGGATGAAAGTTCAGGATGGTTATCAGTATATGTTATCAGCAAGGGTGTTTTGCTATATAATGCCAGGTACTGACTTTTAATTGCAGGTTTTAAATTGTGAAAGTCAATCTGATTGGTTGGAGAAATAATATTTTTTACGTGATCGAAATTGCATTCAAAGACTTTGAAATTATCCGAGGAGACAGAATCCGAGTAGAGAGATCTGAGAAAATTCATTCTTGAACCATAATAAGCAATCAGCCTGTTACGGCTCCATTTTTTAATAATTCTTGCAGAGCCCTTCATGGGTTTAAAATAGCAGTAGCCGGAGAATTTCAGGATACTGTCCCTGAGATTATAATTGAAATCGATGAGATCGTAGGTTATTGAATATCCCAATGCCTTGTTTTCAATATTAAGAGGCCTGACTGAGAATCCCCTTAAGTAATTGTTCTCTGAATCTTTGTAGAGACGGAGATCTTCAGGATTAACAACTTTACAGCTTCGGGCATTTTCTTTTTCACCGATGAACAATCTAAAGAAATCAGAATAATCATTCAGGCTTAATTTATTTTTGGATCTCACTGTGACTTCATTCAGTAAGACCGGGTTAAGAGATAGCTTAATATTAATTATCTGCCTGTTGCCATTAGCAAAAATAATCATGGATTTAGTTTTGTAACCGATGAAAGAAGCAGTCAATTCAAATTCACCCTGCTGGGGAATAGAAATTGAATAAGATCCCTTTTGATCCGTAATAGTGCCGATAGTTGTTTTGGAGATATAAACTGCAGCGTTTGGGATAGGAATATTTGCAGAATCGGATACAATTCCAGTTATTAGGGTCTGAGCTGACAAATTATATCCAACCAGAACAAATAATACAATAAAAACTATCCTGTTTCTCATTATCAAAATATTTTAGTAATAAAATTATGACCAAATTTATATTCAAATAAGAATTTGCAAATAGATTAATCTTTCATTTCAACATTAAGTTAGGATATAATTAAATCAATTTTCTAATACATGTTCAAAGATCCAATCCATTTTTAACCATACAAAGATTGGATTTCCCAATTGCATATTCATATCCTGAGGGAGACGGACAAAGCCATTGATAAACACAACTCTTACAAGGTTTTTGATTTCGTACCCTTAACCATGATCTTGGTTCACACATTTCAACATTTAGCATATCAACTAAAGGTGTTCCAACGTCACCTAAAGGAGACATGTTTAAATCTGAATAGACTCTGCCATCAGTCATTATTCTTATCCTCCCAAAATGGAATATATTCATTGTTTGTTTTAAATAAATTTCTTGTTGGGTGGCTTTTATAGTAAGGACATCTTCTTTAGATAGAAATACATACTTTCTAAAAAATTTAATATTTGCCCCTGTGAAGACTGGTTTAATTTCAAATTGTTCTAAGTTGTATTTATTAACAATAAATGCAGCTTTTCTGTATTCGATAATTGAGGTAACAGCGAAAATAAGCTCGAACTTGCAATTATTATCGGATAGAAAATGAAAGATCTCGTCTAATCTTCCATAAAATATAGGAGCGTCGATGAGTATTTTTAAAATAAACCGATTGGCTTTTAAAAAGGTTAAACAATGTTTATTTTTAGGAATATCTTTATAATGTGAATAAACACGTATAGTGAACTGTAGTTTAGCTAATTCATTAATGAGAATCTCTAAATCTGGATAAGTAAAAATATTCCCTCCAAGAATATTAAGATTTTGAATATCCCAGCTTCGAAGTGAATTTAATATAACAGTTAATTTTTCATAAGGCAAATGCTGACCTTCTGTCTTTTTGCAAAAATCGAATTGCTTATATACCTCTATATCAGCTAATGATGATGAAGGGTTGTCACCACCGATATAAATGAAAACCTCATTTAATGAAAAATCTATTCCCTTGCTATCATATTGATAACCAGTTGTTTTAAAATCATATTTTCTTCCGTAAATTTTTAATGCGGGAGAAAAAATAGCAGGCTTTTTAATTTTATCTGATCTAATTAGATCACCAGAAAATGAAGAAATAATATAATTAATAAACGCCTCAACTTCTTTTTCACTAATCTCATCTTCATTTAGTTCCAGACAATACATGTTTTCTAGCAAAACCAACTGAGAAATTATATTTCCTAAGTTGCTACTTCTTTGAAATAATTTAGACTCGTAGTTTATACAATTATATACCAGAAATTCCCTTTTTTGAAGAAAGATAAGTATATAAGGCTCAAGATAAAGCCAATATTTTTTCATTTTTTTAAAATATTAAGTTATAACCATATCTATTGATTTTTTATATGCAGCAGGATTCGCTTCAAAAAAGGAGATGATTGAGGAGATATATCTATTTAGTTGTTTAGAATTTGTTCTATGATTACAAACAGGTTTTCCTTGAAGATCATTTATATGAAATATGCAATAGGAGCAAAGTGAATAGCTATAACAATGAGTACATTCTTTCTTAAGTTTACTAAAGTACTCATTATATTTTATGGCTATGTTCTGTAAATTCAGTTCGACCTTATTTTTGATTATTTTCCCCAAATAATATTGAAAACCTATTCGTTCACATGGCAAGATATTACCGGAAGCAGTGACAAACATTTTTTTTGCAAAAGGTAAACAAGTCCCTGTTGGGATAATTTCGTGTTTTACTGAAGTGGGGAACATGTCTACATATGATCGAAAATTATTCCCAATGTTTTGATTTACATACATAGATGCCTCATGAAAACTAGGACTTGAAAGTTCATTTTTAGAGTCTAATTCATCACATTCCTCAAAATAACAAATACCTTCTTTAACATTCCCAAATATGTAATTAAATTCCATACGTTTGTAACGTTTAATTCCTGATTCGCTTAGAGGAGTAAATTGAGGATCTTTACCAAATTCTTTACTAAAAAAAGTCAATATTTCATCTAATGAATTTCTATTGTGTAAAACTGCATTAAAATTAACATTTGAATTAAAGAAGTCTGGATATTTTTTCTTCAATAATTTTACATTTTTATAAACTTGACTAAATGAATTGTCTCCAAAATTTGTTATACGATAACTATTATTTGCGTAATTTCCATCCAAACTAATTAAAAGTTTAAATTTCTTAAAAACCAAATAACCCATATATTTATGTAATAGCATTGCATTTGTAGTCATATTAAATGCATAGTCAATGGATTTTGGAGAAACATGCTCTATGTATTCAATAATTTTTTTAATTAATTTTATTTTCAATAATGGTTCTCCACCATAAAAGGAAAACGTAAAATTCCTTTTAGCTGAATGATTTAATGTAGATTTCCATAAAATTATCAAATAATCTATTATTGTTTTGGCTGTTTCAAAAGCCATAGAGCGATTACATCTAGCATCATTATTATCATAAAATTCACCATAAGTGCAATATCTACACTTTAAGTTGCAAGCTTCTGTAATTTCAAAAGATAGATTTGTCAGATTAGCTAATTGTAATTTAATATCATCTTCATTAATCAATCCTATTTTTAAGCTCGGTAAGTGACTTATATCTAATAGTCCATTCCGTTTTAGGAACAGGTATTTGTTATAATTATGTATAATTTCTTCCTCCCCATATTTATAGTCTTCAATAATAAGTTCTTTAGGTAGAGAGTCTAGCTTAAAATCCGCCCGCCCTTCAAGTTTTATAAAGAAAATGACAAGGGGATTTAAATATATATGATATGATCCTAATGCACTGACAAGATAATTGTTATTATATTCTGTCTTATAAATAGAAATGTTTTTCATAAGAGCTAAATTTTTAAACTACATGTTTTTGTTGATTATCTTTAATATTAGTGAGGGATAAGTTATCCCTCACTGTTTCTTGAAGACTAACCATAAATTGTCACATAAACTGCTGATTCGCCACTGACACTACCAAAAGTACCAGCCTCTGTCCCAATACATGGACACGTGCATGGACATTTTGGCCTCGGAATACCTCCTTTGATCAAATTTAGTTCTCTATTTTTTAGTTCGTCCTTACTAAGATTATCCAACTTTAATTTTTTAATTGTTTTCATAGTTCTCTTTATTTTATTATCTACTGCAATTATTCACCATATCTATCATTTCAATGGGAGGAATTACATTCCTCAATTGTGCATTCTACTATATTTGTTAATTTACCTCCTTTCTTGTTTAAGAAAGCTCCGAGCAGATAGTAATTTGGATAAATTAGTATAATTAGAAAGCTGCCTTTTACTTTCAATTAAAAACGTTTTTAATCAACGACTGTATTTAATATTTTTATCAAAGGAATATTAAAATGCATGATAATTATTTTGAACTCTTTTGCGGCTCCACCACTGTCAGTCACAATCAGAACCTTTATGATTGCGATTACAAAAACTTATTATCCAAATAATTCATCTGGATAGAGTACCTTTACACCACTAAATTTATATAAAGTGATAATTAAAATCTAAGATTAATCTAGGATCGTTGTAAACGTCACAATTATCAAAATGATCGGTAAGAAATCCTAAACAAACGGAGAGGAAATTTTTTATATAAATGTGAAATTTGAATTAAGTATTTCAAGTACTCTTTTCTTTCTTCTTTTGGAGACTCTCAATTTTGTATTGGTACCTAATATGAGAAAACCATTAATACTGTTATTATAATCAGTAATGTAATTCAAATTTATGATATATGATTTATGAATTCTTAAAAAAAGATCACAAGGTAATCTATTCTCAAAACTCTTTAAAAGGCTTGCCGTCAAAATAGATTTCCCATTTTTTAAAACAACTTGGGTGTATCGTCCATCTGCTTTACAGTAAAGGATATCATTATAGGAAATGAATTTAATTTTGGAACCATTCCGTAGGGCTAATGTATTGACCATATACTTATTTTGAAATAATTACCAAAAAAGGAGTATTTCAAAAAAAATTATAGTTCACTGACAAAATATTTGTTTAATAAGAATTGTTAGCAATTTGTTACCTGGGTTTAACATAATTTTCAATTAATAAACCAATTTGCATTAACTTTCCTAAAAATGGGAGGACCTCAGTAGTGATGGGAATGTAGTTATAGGTGGAAGTGATGATGGGAATATTTATTGTTTTAAAGAATAATGTTAATTAAGGATAAATAGAATCAAATTTAGCCTACAGCTGTTATCATTAAATAATATATGAAGATCCAGACTATTCAGTAGTCAGCAGTACAACCCGTACAAGTGCCACAAAATTTAGATCGCTGATTGGTTCATCTGAATCTTGAAGTAGTCAGATACTACTGAAATTCAACAATGCTAGTCCTCCATCAAATCCTGCTATATAACTTTGGTGAGTTGATTTTAATATATCACAAGGAATCTTCTAACTCGCTATAATATATTTCTAGGGTAACAAGTGAGGAGGTATTCCTATTAAATATATAATTGATTCTTCTTTTTTAGCTAACAAGAGAATTAAAGCTATTTCTTATCCACTATTTCAATAACATGTTTGTTTTAGATTACTAAAATGACAGAAATTTCAAAAAGGGAGACTGAGATACTTAGGCTAATGTCTTTAGGATATTCAACAAAAGAGATTGCTAATCAATTACATGTGTCAAACGAGACTGTAAAATCCCATAGAAAAAATCTCTTCAAGAAACTTTCAGCCAAGAATTCAGCAAATCTTATTAGAAATGCAATTTATAATGAGATAATTGGATTAGCATAAAAATATAGGTATTGTAATAATCCCCCATTTGGGGGATAGATTTGTATCAAATACATTCATAATTTGCAGGAATCTATTCAATTCTGAAAATTATGTCAATATTCTTTTCATTCCAGAAAGAGAGATCTAAAGATAGAAGAATTACTCAGAGATTACTTCCCTCAAATAAAGGAATTAAGGAAAGTGTATTGAAAATAACTATTGGCAGAACTTTTCTAGTTCCACATTCAGCAAGAGTAATCCTTATAAAAACTTAATTATTACTTAAAAAATTAGAAATCCAAATTCCAATATTGCTATTTGCTAAAAAAAATTGAAAAAATGTTTAATTCGGTAGTATTAAATGTTGTAATAGGACTGGTATTTATTTACTTGCTCTATAGCCTGCTTGCAACAATTATTCAGGAAATTATTGCGGCTAATCTTGGTATGCGCTCAAGAATGTTAAAAAAAGGCATTTGTAGAATGCTTGATGATGATGTGGAAGACAACGAACCTCTTTCAAAAGTTTTTTATAAACATCCCCTGATTAAATATCTAGGTGAGAACAAACTTTTTAAAAAGCCATCGTATATATCAGCTCAAAATTTTTCAAAAGTGTTGATTGATTTATTACGGGGAGAAAATGCTCAACCTGGTCAGAACTTTGAATCCCTTATTCAGGCATCGCTAAAGAACGAGGAAGTACAATGGGAAGGTATCAAAATTAAAATTAATCCAGAAACATTAAGCTTTCTTAAATCGCTTTGGGCAGACGCTCAAGGAGATGTTGAAAAATACAAGTCCATGCTTGAACAATGGTTTGATGATACTATGGAACGTGTAACTGGATGGTATAAAAGAAGAGTACAATGGATCATGTTATGTATTGGTTTGTTCTTAGCCTTTGCTTTTAATATTGATAGTATATCTATTGCAATAAAGCTATCGAAGGATCCAAAACTTGCTGAGCAATTAGCTAATAACGCATCTGCATACATACAAACTCATAAGGAACTGGGAAATCAATTGAAAGCAGATGTAATTAAACAAAATGACAGCAACGTGTTAAAAAATATCACCAAATCGGGAATTGATACTATCAGCGAAAACATGGTATTACAATCATTCAAACTTATCGATACAGCCAATATAATGATTAAGGCAGATATTGCAAATTCGAATAAGTTACTCGGACTAGGTTGGCAACGTATCGAAAAACAAGCTGATAGCACTAAAACTAAAAATCATAACATTGGGAATACCCCATTAAAAAAGAAATTTAGGTATGGGCCTTTTAATGGGTGCAGCATTCTCGGCTGGTTGATAACCGCTTTAGCTATTTCACTTGGTGCGCCTTTTTGGTTTGACTTGCTGAATAAATTTATCAATTTGAGAAATGCAGGTAAAAACCCAGATAAACCTGCTGTACAAACAACCAATAGCAGTGAAGTTCCTAATGTGAAAAGAGTAGGCTAATAAATAACTGTTATGAAAGTTGTTGTAACTAAGAATTTGAATATAAGGGTTGGTGCCCCGAGTGTGAATGCACTTTGCTATAACTATTTAACTCAAGGAGCAACAATTGAAGTAGAGGATAAGCCTGTAAGAGGAGACTTTTATGATGGAATCAATTTGTGGTATAAAGGACTAGATGGAAGTTATTATTGGAGCGGAGGAGTAACCTCATCCTCTACCTTAATACCTACGGAAAACAAGCAATCATTTAACTGGTTTAAAGAATTAGGAATTGAAACTATTTGGAAAACATATAACGAGCAGGGTGAAAATGTGAGTGTAGCTGTATTGGACACAGGATATAATATTTTAAATGCTGATCTATTTCCTGCCATAAAAGATCAAGAAGTTATAATAAATTATCCTGATGCTCCTGTCTGCAATAATATAAATGATTTAGATGGACATGGTACAAGATGTTTGTCAATTATT
>Ga0224522_1000539_pt1 | contig 12301 bp, 12 predicted proteins | sample CFST25metaG_FD_182733 | JGI IMG/M metagenome (GOLD analysis project Ga0224522, IMG submission 182733) | Peat soil microbial communities from Stordalen Mire, Sweden - C.F.S.T25 | ecosystem: Environmental > Terrestrial > Soil > Wetlands > Peat | place: Sweden: Norrbotten County, Stordalen Mire...
TCCTAATGATGACCTATCCGGACGATCGCCTGTACGTTCTTCTCTTGCAGGTCTGTCGCCGCGTGGAGAAAATAGTTTACGATCTGAGTCTCCTGATGATCTGTCTGGTCTTTTAAAACCTCCACGTGATGAATCGCTACCAAAACGTTCAGGACGAGGAGAACGAGCAGGTCTGTCGCCATATGATCTTTCTGGGCGTTCTTCTGATCCCGATTCTCTTGCAGGTCTTTCACCGCGAGATGAATATGGTTTACGATCTGAATCTCCTGATGATCTGTCTGGTCTTTTAAATCCTCCACGTGAAGAATCGCCACCAAAACGTTCGGGTCGAGGAGAGCGAGCTGGTCTGTCGCCGTATGATCTTTCAGAACGCTCACCTGATCCTGATTCTCTCTCGGGTCTGTCACCACGTGATGAAAAAGGTTTGCGGTCTGAATTGGATGAAAATTTATCTGAACGGTTAAACCCTCCACGAGGAGCATCACTGCCTCCTCCACCTTGTCTTTCAATTCTTTTACGATATGGACGTTGTGCGTCGTTCTCAGATGAACCCTCTGATTTGTTGAAACTGCTATCAACAGATTCGCTTGAAGTTCTGTTTGTCTTAAAGAAAGTTCGAGTTCCTCTCTCAAGTGGTTTATTGTATGATCTATTAAAAGGACGATCTTCGCCACTTCTTGAGTTTCCAGATCCAGTTGAACGTGGTGAATAGCTTCGTCCGCTATCACTGCTTCGTCCACTTTTTCCATAACCCGTGCCATCACCGGCAGGGGACGGCTTTCTTCCTCCTGAAAAATGACTACCTCTCTGGTGGTCTTTTCCGGCGTTTTGGGCTGATCTGCCCTTGTTTCCGTTACCGAACATTCTGTTATTCATTATTAAATTATTAGCCGGCAAAGATACACAATTTTTGTATGTGTTCGAGTATATATTTGCCGACCGCAGAAACTCTTTATGATTTTATAACAGTTGATTATGGAAATAATAAATCTTGATTTCCTTTTGCTTTTATTGTACCTTAAAGCAATATTTCAAGAAAGGAGATTGCCATGAAAAATCAAGTTATTTCTATTGGCGCTTTTGATTTTCCCAGCGCCCAAATTTTAAAAACAGAATTCTTAGCTGCAGGTATAGACTGTTTCCCTGAACACGAAAAAGATATTTATTCCGGTTTAAAACCAACAGTTAATTTACGAATTAAAGAAGGTGATACTGCGAAAGCACTTAAAATACTAAGTGATTTTGAAAAATCTTTCGAACATGCTAAAACAAAGGCGTTGAAGATCCAACCGCCAATAAAACGAATTCTGGTTCCCGTTGATTTTTCTGAACATTCTCTGATTACCGCTAGATTCGCAATCCGGATTGCACAAATGCTTAATGCAGAAGTTAAGCTGATTCATGCTTATGCTACACCGGCAATTAACACTTCGCCTTATATTGAGCCAATTGCATATTCTAATGAACCGCTAAATCAGTTTTCATTGAAAACCGCAGAGGTGAAAAATAAAATGTTAGTCTTAAAGAAACAAATCGTTGAATTGGATACCAATGTTCCATTGAGATACTCACTAATAAACGATGATCCTGTTGAGGCAATATTAAAAACGAACTCAACGTATAAACCTGGGTTAATTATTCTTGGCAACCGAAAACCCAGCAATTTACCCGATAATTTCAAAAACAACATTGGTTGTAAAATCATCAGTAAAATCATAACACCTGTTTTAGTTGTTCCTGTTTATGAACCAACTGATCAAATTTCAGATATTAAGCATGTGCTTTATACCACAGACTTAGAGGCGCATGAATTTGTATCTGTTATCCGATTGACAGAACTCTTAAAACCTATGGATATTCAGATTCATTGTGTTCATATCTGCATTGGGAAATCAGATCCGATGATTAAAGCTCATTTCGAACATTTCAAAACCGAAATTCATAATCATCTTTCACAGCATAAGAACATTATCTGCAAAATGATAACAGGTGAGGATATAGAGAAAAGTCTTGAAGCATATATCCGCGAAAATAAGATTGGGATGGTTGCAATGACCCCACATAAACGCAATATCATATCAAGATGGCTAACACCTAGTCTCTCAAACAGAATCATCAAACATTCAACTATTCCTGTATTGCTTTTTAACGACTAAATAAATCAGATCGGATAAAACGCATCAGGTATATGATGAATGGCGCAATTGTCTTTTTCGATAATGATAGAGATCACATCAAAACGCGATCCCTTATCGTAACCTGATTTTATTACAAAAGCATTTGCAGCTTGAACCAAATGCCTCCTCTTTTGTGGATTTACAGCTTCTTCAGGTTCACCAAAAAGAGAAGTAGCACGTGTTTTCACTTCTACAAACACCAATTCATCGCCATCAAGGGCAATAATGTCTATTTCTAATCGTCCTCTTCTCCAATTTGTTTGGAGAATTGAATATCCTTTTTCTTTTAAAAACGAACACGCTATTAGCTCGCCTCTCTTTCCAAGCTCATTATGATCAGCCATAAGCTTTGATAATTAGGTTTTGAGAATAGGAACTACTGCAAATTTACATTTTTTCCGGGTAATCTCACTCTATTTACCTTCTCTATTTGGCAGACTTAATCAAAAAAGATTGGGCAGATCGGAAGAAACAATCTTCAATCTGCCCAAAAAATTCATGCGGTATTATTAGACTCTTTATTTAGTAGCACCACCGGGATTAACGATAACGTTTAATTTGCCCTTAAAGACAATAGAAGCCTTTATCGATTCATGGGTAAGCATAACGCCTTCTATATCCAAACCATCCAACCTTCCTTTCAAGGTTGTACCCATACCCATTTCATAACTAGACAATGTTTTCTGAAGCATCTTCTTCGAATCCTTTATATTACCGGCCATCGAAAATTCGAGCTTCTTTTGAATCATTTTGACAATAGGTCCATGCATTAACCATGCTGCCGATTTTAGAAGTACGCCTTTTGTATGAAGTTCAAAATCAAAGTCGTTTACCTTAATGGTAGAATCTGCAGCATCGTAATAAGGAACGCCGGCAAAATAGATCTTCCCTTTTACACTACCTTCAACATCAGCTGCAACAATAATTTTCCCATTACTACCATATAGATTTAGACCTTTAACAGTTACCTTCTTGCCTCCACCCTCAAAAGTCTTACCTACTATGTATTTCTTCGACATTTCAGTTGCTTCAGTAAAAGGAATATCACTTAATACATTCACTTCAAAACCATCATCAATGTTATTCTGAATATTAATCTGAGTAGGTGTTGGCGATACTTTGTAAGCAGGTTCGTTGCCAATAAAAGTTTCAGTTAATGTTTTAAAACTTATGATATTGTGAATTTTATTGCCCTTACTTAATAGTGGCTGACTATAAACTTCTAATGGGGTTATTTTTAACCACATTTTATATTCATCAGACATCTTGTAAGGTTTCTGTATCATCTTCCAGGGGCCAGCAATCAATTTCTTAATATCCAGATTCGACTTAATTGCATTATCAACCTCATTACTAATCATGGTTTGATTATATTTTAAGATAGCATCAGCCACAAATGTAACAGGCATATTGTATCCGGCAATATTTACCGTAGGAGCTGCAATCCACTCATAACCATCAGAAATCGTTTTTGTAGTAAGCGATAGATCTTTGTTCAAAGTGATTCTGGTTCTGAACTTCAATGCAATTTCACAATTAAAATCTCTATAGTCGGAGATGGTGATACCCAATTTTTGAAACTTAAAACCTGCTTTTGCCCATATCTTTAGCGGAATTCTATACGAAAGCATATCGCCTTCCATATTAATTTTAAAGTTGTCGCGTTTTGTAACCTTCAACATCAAGTTATCGTTGTTGTTGTTAGTTAGGCTGTTATCGTCATAAATAACCCCGTTCAACTCTTTATTTAGTAGCGTTTCAATAGACTTTACATCAATATCAACAGGTACTGAAATCAATGAGGGTTTTGGCTTGTAGTCGATATTTAAATAGTTTTCATTAGGCGCTTGAGTTAGGATTCCAGGAGAAGAACATCCCTGAATCACTGCTAAACCAATAATTGCAAAAAGAATATTTGCCTTTAAGAAATACTTTTTCATGAGTATATGTTTATATATTATTATTGTTTGCAAAGTTAGATTGGTTTGGGTTAAGATTATTCCAAAATTTCTAATTTTTTAACGTTAAATATGATTTCTCTTTCATTCGTGTTTTTTGTAATATTGCTGATATTCTAAACTTTAAACCCATGTATAAAATACTCAGACTCCTTGTACCTGTTTTAACCGGAATACTTGTGGTGTTAGGTATCTTCAAAACAGACGAACTTATACGCGACATGGCCAACTTCAATTTTTCGATGAACACCACTGATATGACCAACGTTCTTTTTTATTATGTATTCATTCCAGTCGCTATTCTTTTATCTATCATCATTCAGTGGCTGATAATACAGCCTCTTATAAAGAAGCTTGAAAAAAGTTATACCATCATGCGACTCAAGTTAATTCATTTCGTTATTCTGATCTCGGCTCTGCTTAGTGGAGTTGTTGGTTATATCTTTTGGAAAAAAACATTATTATGGGACAATGTGGTTATTGCAATAGCTGTTTCATTCGTTTTGCTTTTTATCTATTTCATCATAACCGCACTGATAACAAAAGGTCTTACTAAATTTCAGACAGAGGAAAAACATATCGTGCCAGAGGAAAAGACAGAAAAAGAAAATATTCAATAACTCATTAATTATTAAAATTTTATCACCTGTTCAACTTTATGCTTTGAAAGATAACCATTGATAATCTGTTGTACATCGCGGTTATCACTGTAGGGCTTAATACTCTCTTTTAATTCTTCAATACTTCCTCCAAAGCACGTTAAATCAATATATCCAAACCCTTTATACTTTCCATTTTCAACCAGAACCACAGATTTTTCATTCATGGTTCTGCCTTTATCCAGAATGATCATATTGCTACAAACATATTCGAATTGCTTCATCGCTTCTCTTACCCTACGGTTGTAGCTCTCGGGTTCTTCTTTTTCAATACATGCGCCCAAACAAACCCCAAGTCCATGTTGAAAACATGCACCATGTGTTTCATAAAGACCGTTTATCTTTTGGCAAAGAAAGTATTTCTCCGTAAGCTCTTCCAACGTTTTTTTAGCAGAAACTAAAGAGTTAAAAGATACAACAGGTTCTATATCAGTACTATTTTTGACTATTTGTAAACTTGCATATCCTTTATTATCAATAAAAGAAGCAATTGCAAAGCGTTCAGAAGTACGTCGTTGAGCCCGATTAAAAACCGGTTTATTCTTTTTAATCTCATCTGATTCCATCAACAAAGCAATTAACTCAGAACCCGTCACCTCGCTATCAATGTGATGGGTTCTATTCTTCATCTCTTGTGCTTTATTACCCGTTCTATTGTTAAAGTGAGAGATAACACGTTCTCTGATATTTATACTTTTCCCAATGTATATTAAATCATTATTCTCATTGTAAAAGTAGTAGACTCCCGTTGTCTCAGGAATTTTCTCCAGTAGATTATGAGGCATTCCATTGGGAAGCTTCGGTATATTTGAAGAAGAGAGATTGGGTTCTACCTGCAACAACAACTCGAAGAGTTTTACGGTAGCCAATGCATCACCCGAAGCCCGGTGCCGGTCTTTTACAATAATGCCTATCTCGTCACATAGTTTACCAAGACTGTAAGATCTCTTTCCGGGAATTAATTTTCTACTTAAACGGACGGTACAAAGCGTTGGTCGTTCAAACTTCACACCTAATCGTCTATACTCTTCACGCACAAAATTATAATCAAACGACACATTGTGTGCTACGAAAAAACATCCTTGCGTCAGATCATCTATTATTGAAGCTACCTGGTCAAAAGATGGAGCATTCGCAACCATTTGATCATTAATACCCGTAAGTTTAGTGATGTAGTATGGAATTGGCTTTCCAGGATTCAATAATGTGGAATACTCACCAACAAGTTTCGCCCCATCATGAATATAGACAGCAATTTCCGTAATTTTGTCATAAACAGCACTTCCACCGGTTGTTTCTATATCAATGATTGCATACATTCAATTTCATATTAAGTTGATAAACTGCCAGGATTAATTATGTTGAAAAAAATATTATTAAATTAACGAAAAACAGACACCCTTTTTCACGAAAGTCGTATCTTTAAGTTTGATTTTGGCTTTATATTTGTAGCTTATAAATATTCGATTACGTTTAAAAATATTGTACCATGAAAAGATTGGTTTATATTTTGTTTTTTTTAGTTTTAGTAGCCTGCAATGGAAATAGCGGAAACAAAATAGATACAGCTAATAAAACAGCGATTGCCCAAAATCGTGCATTAGGTGTTTTTACTGGCACACTACCTTGTGCTGATTGTGAGGGTATTGAGACTACCATAACACTAAAAGAAAACAATAAAAAGAATGAACGAACCTACTCCCTAAAAGAAGTTTATATCGGACAGGGAAGTGATAAATCATTTGAAACTGCCGGAAAGTGGACCATTATCAAAGGAACACCACTAGATCCAAATGCTATTGTATATCAACTTGCTGTTGAAAATGACGACCCTGAAGATTCTGATGTAGTCAATTATCTGGTTGTTAATAACAATACATTAGAACTTATAGATGATGAAATGAACGAATTCGATTCAAAATTAAATTATACACTAAATAAGAAATAACAATCTGTCTATTTCTTTAAATGCATTTTAACCCTACACGAAAGAATATCAATAGCAATGTGGTTCTCACCACCCTGCGGCACAATAATATCAGCATATCGTTTAGTGGGTTCAATAAACTGCATGTGCATCGGTTTTACAAACTGCTCATAACGTTCAAGAACCTGATTATAATTCTTGCCTCTTTCAACAATATCTCTTCTGATGATTCTTATTAAACGGTCATCATCATCGGCATCTACAAAGATTTTAATATCCATTCTATCACGAAGACGTGGACTACTTAAAATCAGGATACCTTCTACTATAATAACATCTTTAGGCAAAATGGTAATGGTCTCTTTTGCTCTTGAACAGGTGAGGTAAGAATACATTGGCATTTCAATAGGCTGTCCTGCCTTTAACATATCCAGATGTTTAATCAAAAGATTGTATTCAAACGCTGTTGGATGGTCAAAATTAATTTTTAATTTCTCTTCAGCACTTAGATGTCCTTTGTCTTTATAATAGTTATCCAAAGGAACTACTGCAACAGACTCTCCTGAGATTGCTGCGGTTATTTTTTTTACAACAGTTGACTTTCCACTTCCGGATCCCCCGGCAATACCAATTATCAGCATGTTTGAAAATATGGATTATAAAAAAACTGAATCTTTTTTCCAGTATCCAAAAATAAGAATGATTCTGGAAAAAAGACTCAGTTATATTACATTTTAAAATAAAAAGCTTAGCAAGATACCAGCAGTAACAGCAGAGCCTATAACTCCGGCAACGTTAGGTCCCATAGCATGCATTAAAAGGTGATTTGTTTTATCATACTCCAGCCCTAATACCTGCGAAACTCTCGCACTATCTGGCATAGCAGCAACACCTGCATTTCCGATTAACGGATTGATTTTGTTGCCTTCTTTTAAAAATAGATTCATGAATTTTACAAAAAGAATACCTCCAATAGTAGCTATAATAAATGCAAAAGCTCCCAAGACGAAAATTCTCAAAGTCTGGTTGGTCAAAAAGGTATCCGCTTGGGTCGAAGCTCCAATGGTTAACCCAATAAGAATAGTAACCAAATCGATTAACGGACCCTTTGCGGAATCAGCTAAACGTTTTGTCACACCACTTTCTTTAAGTAAATTACCAAAAAATAACATTCCAAGTAATGGAATACCGGCTGGGACAATAAAACAGGTAAGCAGTAACCCTATGATTGGAAATAGAATCTTTTCGACTTTAGAAACAACCCTTGAAGGTTTCATCCTAATAACCCGCTCCTTATTTGTGGTTAATAACCGCATGATAGGAGGCTGAATATAAGGAACCAGCGACATATAAATATAGGCCGATATTGCAATGGCACCAAGATATTCAGGAGCCAGGCGTGATGAGAGGAAGATAGCTGTTGGACCATCGGCAGCACCGATTATTCCAATAGCACCTGAAGCAGAAGGGGTAAAACCGAGTAAAAGTGCAGCTGCATAGGCTCCAAAGATCCCTAATTGCGCTGCGGCACCAATCAGGATTAACTTAGGATTTGAAATTAACGACGAGAAATCTGTCATTGCGCCTATCCCTAAAAAGATCAAAGAAGGGTAAAGACCTTTACTTACACCTGAAAACATAAAATTTAAGACACTTCCATTTTCAAAAATCCCAACTTGCAAACCCTGAATAACCGGAACATTTCCTAAAATTATCCCAAATCCAATTGGAATAAGTAATAAGGGTTGATACTCCTTTTTTATTGCAAGATAGATAAAGAATAGACCTATCGCTATCATGATGATATGGCCTATAGTGAGATTAGAAAAGGCAGTAGACGAAAAAAATTGGCTCAGATGACCTTGAAGAAATTGAACTAACGTTTCTTTTTGTGTCATGGCTTATTCCCCTATCACAATTAGAATATCTCCCTCCATTACTGGAGCGCCTTTTTGTTTCTTGATGCTGATAACCTTACCCTCTTTATCCGAGTCAATGTTATTCTCCATCTTCATGGCTTCAAGTGTCAAAACGCGCTGTCCAATTTTAACCATATCCCCCTCCTTAACATAAATATCAAGAATGGTTCCGGGAAGTGGAGCTTTAATAACACCACCCCCTTTCGGTTCGGTAGGACTACTAGTCTTGGCAACAGATGGATGACTATCGGTTGAAGGCACTGATATTGAGCGAACCAGCTTTGGCGTTTTGTTAACCGGCTCTATTGCTTTATTTAATTCAACGGTATACGAAGTGCCATTAATTTCAATCTCTGCAACATTATCTTCAATGTTGATGATTTCTGACTCGTATTGATTACCGTTTATCGTAAATTTAAACTTTTTCATCTGCAAATAATTTATTATTAATAATCAGATGGATATCTTGTTTCTATAGTTAAAGCTATTTAGGCATTTTTTGTAACCCATAGATTTTCGAGCTCCATGGAGAATATGTCCGCGATACTTTTTTAATCGTTAACACCGTATTCTCTATATCGTGTAATTCATTCCGATACAAATACAAGGTCATCGCAAGAACCGCACTTACCTCTCCTGAAATTCCGTCTTCAGATTCTTCGTCCGAATCAGGAATACCTTTTTTCTTATTGAATTTTTTACGAACATCCTTGTTATATAATCTAGATAAATACTTAAAGATTAAAAACATAGATGTAAGAACTATAAAAACGATAAGTAGAGAGACTAATGCCAGTGAAATACCAAAAGCATCAACTTTTACGGTATGCAGACCTTTCATTGAAGAGCCAAAATTGTTCTTATTTGTACGAACTGTTGTTCTGTACAGATAATCCCACTTGACATTGCCATCGGTTATACGTCCAAACGAAATATTCGCTTTTTGATTAGCCCGTATGGTAACACTATCTATCAATGTTTTGCCATTCGCACTAAACAGCCCAATAAAGTTCGACTTCTTAAGATCAAAGTTTAAGTGTAATACTCCTTTCTCCGGTTTATTCTCAGCCCAAAGCAATAGATATCCATTTGCAGGGATCATTGTTTTTGAATCTCCGTTAGGAAGCTGAAACATTTTAGGATTTTTTAAATCATTAGTTAAGTACATACCTCCCATATCAATCGGAGCATGATTCTTATTAAAGATTTCTATCCAGGGAGAATGCAAGCCATAGTCATCAACAAAACTAGAGTCGTTAATTACCATGAATTTATTGATACAAAAATCACCTCCACTCTGAGCTATAACCATCTTTGGGACAAACCCCATCAACAAAATGATTGTGATGAGGAATAGTCTGATTTTTAACTTCATAAAATGGTTTTTTTTATAGGGGTATATTCGAATGTTTCTTTGGAGGATTGCTGTCCTTCTTGGTTGCTAAGGCCTGTAATGCTCGGATGATGCGGAATCGGGTATTACGAGGTTCAATAACATCATCAATAAATCCGTAGCGAGCTGCATTATATGGATTTGCAAATTTATCCTTATACTCTGCTTCTGCCTTATTGATAAACGCAGCGCGTTCTTCAGGATCAGTAAATTCAGCAATCTTCTTACTGTGCAACACCTCAATAGCTCCTTTTGGACCCATTACAGCAATTTCGGCTGTTGGCCATGCATAATTGATATCGCCACGTAAGTGTTTTGAACTCATTACATCATATGCACCACCATATGCTTTACGCAGAATAACAGTTACTTTTGGAACCGTAGCTTCCCCATATGCAAACAACAGCTTAGCACCATGAATTATGATTCCACCATACTCTTGTGTTGTACCTGGTAAAAAGCCCGGAACATCAACCAATGTCAGAAGGGGAATATTAAATCCATCACAAAAGCGAACAAAACGAGCAGCTTTTCTAGAAGCATTGATATCCAGCACCCCTGCCAGGTAGTTTGGTTGATTAGCAACAATACCTACTGGCATTCCATTGAAACGACCAAATCCGGTTATGATATTAGGAGCATAAAGACGTTGAATCTCAAGAAACTCGCCAGTATCTACAATGGCATGAATAACATCCTTCATATCATAAGGCTTATTCGGATTCTCAGGGATAAAATAATTTAGAGAATCTTCAAGTCTATCTATAGGATCTGCATTGGGAGTTATAGGAGGATCTTCCAGATTGTTTTGTGGAAGGAAACTCAGTAATTTACGAATGAGAGAGATTCCCTCTTTTTCATCATCGGCAACAAAATGAGCAACACCAGACTTAGTACCATGAACCATAGCACCACCAAGTTCCTCATCAGTAACCACTTCACCTGTAACGGTTTTTACAACTTTAGGGCCAGTTACAAACATATAACTGGTTTTTTTACTCATCACAATAAAGTCGGTCAAAGCGGGTGAATAAACAGCACCACCAGCACAAGGACCGAAAATGGCTGAGATCTGAGGAATAACCCCCGAAGCCAGAATGTTCCGTTCAAAAATCTCGGCATATCCTGCTAAGCTAGTTACACCCTCTTGAATACGAGCACCACCTGAATCATTAATACCGATAACAGGAGCTCCAACCTTCATGGCTTGATCCATCACCTTACAAATTTTGTTGGCATATGTTTCAGACAATGAGCCTCCAAAAACAGTAAAGTCCTGTGAAAACACGTAAACGACTCTACCATCTATCGTACCATGACCCGTAACCACGCCATCAGACATATAAATCTGATTTTCAAGGCCAAAATCTTTACAACGGTGGGTAACGAACATATCGAATTCTTCGAAACTACCTTCATCAAGCAAAAGATCTATGCGCTCGCGTGCAGTAAGTTTTCCCTTGGTATGTTGTGAGTCTATTCTTTTTTTTCCACCTCCAAGTTTTGCTAATTCTCTTTTATCAAGTAATTCCTTGATTTTGTCTTCGAATCCCATTGTGTTATTTGTTTTTATCTTCACACAACTCTGTTAATACTCCGTGAGTTGATTTTGGGTGAAGAAACGCAATACTTAGACCTTCGGCTCCATTACGAGGAGTTTTATCGATCAGCGTAACACCTTTTTCATCCATTTCAGATAAAGCACCTTCCAGATTTTGTGTAGCGAAAGCAAGATGATGAACACCCTCGCCCTTCTTTTCGAGGAATTTACCAATAGGACCTTCTGGATCTGTTGACTCAAGTAACTCTAATTTGGTTTGGCCAACCATAAAAAATGCAGTCTTAACTTTCTGTTCTTTAACTTCTTCAACTGCATAGCATTTAAAACCTAAAACATTTTCGTAATACGCAATACTCTCTTCCAGATTCTTTACTGCGATACCAATGTGTTCAATATGTGTAATATTCATGTGATTTGAAATTTAGTTATGCAAAAGTACCCTGAATATTTTTATAAGTAAAAGCTTTTTGATTCTTTTGATTTTGAATATACTATATTGAATGTGTCTAAATAATTTGGGGGTCTTATACCTGCTTTAATGAACAATATTGATTTAATTACCTGATTAAATGATAGTAAACAAATAAAAAAACAGTGTAGACTTTTTCCACACTGTTTAAAATCAGTAAAGAAGCATTTATAAAGGATCAAGCGAAAAAATCGGAGAAGGAGCGTTCGTTTTCTCTCTCTGATCGAAGCTATCATTC
>Ga0224522_1000540_pt1 | contig 12287 bp, 10 predicted proteins | sample CFST25metaG_FD_182733 | JGI IMG/M metagenome (GOLD analysis project Ga0224522, IMG submission 182733) | Peat soil microbial communities from Stordalen Mire, Sweden - C.F.S.T25 | ecosystem: Environmental > Terrestrial > Soil > Wetlands > Peat | place: Sweden: Norrbotten County, Stordalen Mire...
TGGTAATCCATCGCCAATTTTACTTTTCCAACCATTAAGAGAAGCAGCTTGATATTGCAATTCCCAGCCTGTTAAATCAATTGCTTTAAGCGATGAATTATATAATTCTACAAATTCATCACTAGCACCATTTGGTCCGCGCGTGGCAAACTCACTAATTAAAACTTTTCCCAAATCTATTATTGGCGACGTGGTCGTAGCGATCGGATCTGTGCTTGTCGCGATCGGATCAGTCGAAGTTGCGATTGGAGAAGTGCTAGTGGCAATCGGCGTCGTTGAAGTTGCGATTGGATTAGTACTGGTGGCTATCGGAGAAGTGGAAGTAGCCACAGGATCCGTATTAGTTTCAATTGGCGGGGTTGAAGTAGCGATCGGTTCGGTCGAAGTAGCAACCGGATCAGTACTAGTAGCTATTGGTGTGGTCGAAGTAGCAATCGGCTCAGCATTATTTTCTGACTGAGAATTATTTAATGAACCACCACCACTGACTGGAGGATAAAATATCGGGCTAGTTTCTATTGGACTAATTGTTAAATCCGGTAAAACATCTTCTGCTGGCAAATTATTTTCAACCACTGGCGTAGCACTGCCCTCTTCTAAATTATTGTTTTCTACTTGTGTTAAAGTTGATGAATCGGGAACCGTTGCCTCATCTTCTGTTGTAACTTGCGCTGGAATCGAAGGCAAAGAAATCGAAGGCAAAGAATCTGGAATATTTTCATTTATAGTATCAGCTAGCGAAGCCTGAAATTCATTATTGGCAATTGCTAAAGTTTGAGCATTATTTTGGGCCAAACCTAAACTAACTAATAAATTTTTGCCTAAACTCAAAGTATTAATTGCTAAAGTTTTAGCATTATCAGCGATTACATTGTCAAAAACAATTTTAATTATTTTTCCAATTGGCTTAACTCCCCTAATTGATTCTGATTTAAAATCACTTTCCAATTGAATATCAACTGGCACATCTTTTAAAGTCGGTTGTATAAACTGCGTATATGGTAAGAAAAAATAACGATTATTATTTTCTTTTTTTCCTAAAAAATAATCTGGTTCATAAGTTCTTTTGGCAATTTTAGAAAACTCTTTATTTTCAGCAAAACAATCGCCATTTCCAGAATTATAAATATTATTATCTTCATAACCGTCTGGCGTAATATTAATTGCATAATTTTTAGGCTCATAAACTAATTTTTGCAAAATATTATTTTCGTCAAAGTCGCTTGAGCTGCCGAATGATTTTAAACTTTCATAAATTTTCTCTGTTAAACCCACACAAATCCATTGCTCACTTTCTGGACCTTTTTGGGAAGAAAATCCAAAATCATATTTTAATTTTTTAGCATTAAAAGATTCTACAAGCTTTTTAATAAAAGCTTTATTTTCTTCAAAATCTTTTGGAATTTTAGCGCCAACTAATTTTTCGCCCTCGCCAGTATTAACAAAATATTTAGCTGGCGTTAATTGCACGCCATTATCAATCGCCTCTAAAACCATGTCTTGACCATCGATTTTTCCTGCATACATCCCCACATGGCCACAATTTATTTTAATTGTTTTTAAGCCTTGTTCTTTTGAATAATCAATCAACTTAAAAAGTTCGTTAGTATTATAACCATACATTTGCCCATCAGACGAAGTCCGATAAAGCAAAGTCCCGACTGGCATGGCGCTAGCTATTTTTCCAAAAAAAATTCCTGGCAAGATTAAAAATGCCACGAATAACAAAAACATATCCCTCCTTATGTTTCTCATATTTTTTAGTTTAAAAATTAATTAGATTATTTATTAAAATACCAAACATCATCTATCTGACTAGCATATAAATCATCCTCTTCTTTAGTTATTTCTGGCATAATATAGCCTTTCAAATTATTTTCAATCAAATAACCAGTGCTAACTTCCTTAGCCATTTTACTTAAATTATTATCAGCATAAATCCTCCTCATTATTTCAATCGTCTTATTTTTATCAATATCTCCGTAAAGCGCTAAATCATGAGCTAGCATGCCTTGAAGCGGATTATTATTCGGCTCATCAAATAACAATGCTTGAAATTTATTAAAAATATCTTTGGTATAAATTCCTTTTATTGCTAAGCAATAGGGCATTTCATTTAAAGCCGCGTAACGAATTTTTGGACTACCTTTTTCTTCAGTAATACCAAGAAGTGAGCTGCAAACTGGAGAATAATCAAAATTGCTTAATTTTTTTCCGACAATATAGCCAAGATTGTCGATGGCTGGAATCCTTTCCTCTAGGCTTAAATTTTTATTGGTTGCTTTATCAGAAAAACTATTTAAAGCATTAATTGCTAAGGCATCTTCATCGCCAAAATTATCTAAAATAACGCTTTTAATATTCTGATCGCCATCTTTTAGAACAAGGTAGTCGGCTAAAAAATCCGGGGCCTTAATTTCATAGTTAACCTTATTTTCTTTTTTCTTATTTTCAATTATTTTTAAAATTTTAACTAAATCTTCACGAAATTTTTCCGGTTGATTCTCATTAAAAAAATCTTTTTTTAAATTACTGGCTAAAACATTAGAAACCTTTTTATCAACTAAATAATCAGCAATTGTCTGGCGATAAAATTCTTTTTCATACATGCAATCTTCATGGCAAATAAATGTTTCGTAATCTTTAATTTCTAAACGACTATAAGCGACTTGCGCCTTTAGAAGCGCCGGATATTTTTGCCAAAGATTCGTGAAGAAAGAAACGTAATAAAGTCCGCCGATAATTATGGCTAAGCCAAAAATAACAGTCAAAATAATCCCAAAAATTTTTAAAAATTTTTTCATAGAATATTTTAATTTATTAAAAAACAAAAATCCCCCCGAGGAGGGAGATTTTAAAATACAGCAAAAAATATCAAAAATAAATTTTGCTCCCCTCCTTTTATGAAATTGTCTTTTTATATTATACCGCTCGTCTAAATTTCTGGCAAATCTTTTTTAAAATAATTTGAATTATTAAAATAATCATCGGCGCGCTTCGCAATTTTTTTCATCGTCTGAACCGCTTCAATCGGAAATTTTCCTGAAGCTGTTTCATCGGATAACATAACCGCATCAGCACCGTCAAAAACTGCGTTAGCCACATCAGCTACTTCAGCTCTAGTTGGTCTTGGTTTTTCAGACATAGAGGCCAGCATTTCCGTCGCGACAATTGCCGGTTTTTCATGCCAGTGAGCATGACGAATTAAATGCTTTTGAAGAATTGGCAATTCTTCCATCGGCACTTCAATTCCTAAATCACCACGAGCTACCATGATCCCATCTGAACTTTCGATAATGCTATCAACGACTTCAAGCGCGGTCGCCCGTTCAATTTTAGCAATAATCCGAACATCTTTATTATCAACAATGCTTCTTAATTTTTCAATATCTTCTTTGGATTGAACAAAAGATAAACAAATATAATCAGCGCCATGGGTTGCGCCAAATTCAGCATCTTCAATGTCTTTTTCAGTCAAACCACCACCGCTCAAATTAGTTTTTGGAACATTAATCCCCTTGCGAGAATTTAATAATCCGCCTCTCTCAACTAAAGCACAAATTTGAGTACCATTTCTTATTTCCGTCACATTCATTTCAATAGCGCCATTAGCTAAATAAAAAGGATCACCAACTTTAACATCGTCCACGAGTTCTTTGTGGTCAATCGGAATTTCCTTTTTTTCAACATCAGACGGCACTCCATATGAAAAACAATAAACCTCTCCTTCTTGCAGATGCAATTCATGAGGTAATTCACCGACTCTAATTCTTGGACCTTGAAGATCCATCATCATTTTAACTTTTAATCCAGTTTCAACTTCAATTTTTTTCAAATCAACCTGAACGCGAAGCCATTGTTCTTGGGTAGCATGAGAAAAATTCAAACGAGCAATATTCATGCCGGCTTGAGTCATGCTTTTTAAAACTTCGTAGGTTTCTGATTTTTTTCCGATAGTGGCAATGATTTTTGGATTCATAGTTTTTTATATTTTTATTTTTTAAAATTATCTCTTATGCCCATATTTGCTGGCTCCAGCACTCTGACCAAATCTTTTTTTCGGACCAAAACCGGATTTCTTATAGCCAAAACTTGGACGATCGCTTGATTGCTCGCGCATGCTGGCGTGAAAACGTTCTTTATCGGTAAATAATTTTCTTTCTGGAGTTTCTCCTAAACTATCTTCCCGCTTATTATCTCGGAAAGAACTTTTTTTAGATTTAAATTTACTGAAACTTGAACCCTGGCTTCGGCCTTCGTAAGACTTTCGGCTGTCATTATAAGATGACGCTGAAGAACTCGAAGCTGAAGTTCTAGGATAAGAACTTGATCGAGGAGTATATGATCGACTTGATTGAGAAGATGCATACGGACGAGAACTTGATCTAGGCGCATAAGATCGGCTTGAAGCAGAAGAAGCGTATGGCCGAGAACTTGACCGAGGACTTAGACTAGAAGAAGCATATGAGCGAGATGATTTAGAAAAACCGTCTTTTTCCGTGTTAGAAAAAACGGAGCGAGCCGGATTTCCAATCCTGGCCGGCTTGCTTAAAGTAATTGTTCTTTTAATTAACTTTTCAATTTGACGAATCTGGCGCATTTCATTCGGACCAGCAAAAGAAATTGCTCGACCGGTTTTTCCAGCCCGACCAGTACGACCAACACGATGAACATAATCTTCGGCATGTTCTGGCAAATCAAAATTTATTACTAATTCAATATTATTAACATCAATACCGCGAGCTGCGATATCAGTGGCAGCTAAAACGCGATAGCGACCAGATTTAAATCCGGCCATCGCCTTGCGACGCTGTTCTAACGAACGATTAGAATGAATTTCGGCCACATCAACACCCATTAATTGTACTTTGCTAACTAAATTTTTTACACCATGTTTAGTTCGGCAAAAAATTAAAACTGAACCAGTTGAGTCTCTTAATAGTTTTTCTAATTGTTCTAAACGATCTTGTTTTTGAACAATAAAAATTTCCTGATTAATTCCATCAGCCATTTGTCCCGCTGGGGCCACTTCGACTCTAACTGGCGTCGCCATATGATTAGCAGCCAATTTAATTATTTCATTCGGCATGGTCGCTGAGAATAATAAAGTTTGTCTTTCTTTGGGAACTTGCTTCAAAATCTTTTCAATTTGCGGAGCAAAACCCATGTCAAACATCATATCGGCTTCATCCAAAACTAAAACTTTAACATCGTTCAATTTAATTGAACCGCGTTCTAAATGATCATTGATTCTGCCTGGAGTACCAATAATAATATGTGGTTTACGGCGTAAAGAGGCATATTGACGCTGAATATTTTCGCCACCAATTAAAACAGTTGTTCTAATTCCTAAACTAGCGCCATACTTGCGCAAATTTTCATCAACTTGAATTGCTAATTCGCGAGTTGGCAAAAGCACTAAACCACGACCCTTATATAGAGCTAAGCGCTGAATCATCGGCACACTAAACGCCAACGTTTTTCCCGTACCGGTTTGCGCAATACCTATCAAATCCTTGCCCTCAATGGCAATCGGAATAGATTTTGCTTGAATTGGGGTTGGAGACTCCATCCCCAAAGTTTTTATGGTTTCTAAAAGTTTCTCGGCAATCCCGAGATTATTAAAACCAGAGTTCTCCTTTTTTACTTCGATCATAGATAAAAAATTATACGCTTAACCCATTTATTAAGGGTTTTCGTATAAAAAATAAGTGACCCGATTCTCGAGAAAGGCCACCGTTATCTAATGACTATTGAGATTCGAATCTAGCTGTAAAAACAGCTATATTGATTAATAGCTTAATATTATCACGAAAAAAATATTATGTCAATGTTTGGCTATTTTTGGCAATTATAAAAGGCAGTTCCCGAAGAAACTGCCTTTTTCCAAAATACTATTGTTCCTGAAGATTATCCTCGGAGAACATCCTCCATGGAATATACTTCTCCTTTTGCCCCTTCCATGACTTTTTTAGCCAGGAATTTCAGGGCTAACATCGCTCCATCAAGATAGGTTTGCCGGCCATTAACATTATGCCGGAACCCTAACTCAACATCGCCTTTCTGTGATGAAAGGAAGTAATCATGATGGCCATGACCGCCGAGATGCTCTCTTGGAACACCTAACAGCATTAACTGCTGTTTTTTATCCCGAATAGGAAAAATATCCTGTTCAGAATAATTAACTCCGAGTTTTTGAAACATCTGTCCCATTGCTCTGGCTGTTCCGCTCAAGTCTTTTTTCGCACTTTGATGACTCTCCTCAATACAAATATCAAAGTCTTTCAAAGCTCCGGGAAATTCTTCTGAAATATGCCTGATGGCCGCCATCATGACGACAACGGGCACTGACATGTTCGGCGCAATAATCGCCGGGACATTTGAAGCTTCAACAGTTTTTTGAAGAAGCTCCCGATCTCCGCCGGTCGTCAACATGACGAAGGGAATTCCCCAAGTCGAGTATAGCTCCGCGTTTTTGTTTACGGCATCCGGCAAGGATGCGTCAACAATAATCAACTTTCCGCCATGATTTTTAAAAATAGGCGGAACTTCATCCGGCGGATACAGAATAACTTCGTCAACCGGCATCTCCATGTTATTCACCACGGGTTTAATATAAGCTTTCGCTCCGAAAAATATTTCCGGACCGGTCAACGATTCGTTGACCAAAAGTCGTCGCTGAGCCAATTCCGTAGCTATAAGAGTCGCCATTTTTCCAGGCAACCCGGAAACGGAAACACCGAAATTTCTAAGAGTCTCTTCTTTACTCATAAAAATCCTTTCGAAAAAGTTCTAAAAAAGTTTGCGCCTGCTATATAAAATAGCAGGCGCAGTTTTTATCTTCAGAATAAATCAACTTTCATAACTTTCTCCTTTGTTTGAAATTATTCTGGAAAAATCATTGTACTGAAATAGTCTTTTATTGTTTCGGCCCGACGGATTAACTTTACTGTCCCATCTTCGCACAATAACAATTCTGCGCAAGCCAACCGGCCGTTGTATCTGAACCCCATGGCTGAAGCATGCGCTCCGCCATTGGCGATAACTAAGAAATCTCCTTCTATGGTCATCGGCAATTTGCGATCAATTGCAAATTTATCAATACCTTCACACAGAGAACCAATCACGTCGGCAGTTTCTTCTCGCCGACCTTCAGCCCCAGGAATATAAATATGATGATAAGCACCATACATTCCTGGACGCATAAGATTTGCCATACAAGCATTAATTCCAACAAATTTTCTGTACTTTGACATTGGCCTATTAATAACTTTCGTTACTAACACGCCATGCGGGCCGGTTACATACCGCCCACATTCAGTGAAAAAATTTGGTATAACAAACCCATACTTTCTGTAAAACATATCAAATTCAAACTTTGCCTCCCTAGCAAAAGTTTCAATAGCAAAAGGCTTATCATTAGGTTTGTATGGGATACCAAATCCGCCACCAATATTTATGAACTGGACTTTAATGCCAAGTTCACGATACAACCGTCCGGCAACCGCCAAGCACATTTTGACAGTTTCAACCATATACTGATAATTAAGTTGGTTGCTACAAACCATTGTATGCAACCCAAATCTTTTTACGCCTTTTTTCTTGGCCAGACGATAAGCTTCGACGATTAAATCGTCTCTGACTCCATATTTAGCCTCTTTAGGCTTACCAATTTCATTACCTTCGCGAGAATCCCCAGGATTATATCGGAAAGAAATAAATTCCGGCATCCAAGGAAGCTTGTTGAGAAAAATAATATCATCTAGGTTTATAATGGAGCCTCCATTATCCATCGCCCCCTCAAATTCTTTGCAAGTGGTGTTATTGGAGGTGAACATAATATCATCTCCTTTGGCACCAATTCGACGCGCCATCTCAACTTCTGGGAGAGACGAGCAATCAAATCCCATGCCATTTTCCTTTACGATTTTTAAAATCCAAGGATTTGGCAAGGCTTTAACTGCAAAAAAATTTCTATAATGAGAAACTCTTCCCAGGGCACGATTCATTTTCCGACAAGTATTTTTAATTCCCCTTTCATCGTAAATATAAAAGGGGGTGCCAAACTCTTTTGCAATGTCCGGTATTCGATGGAATAACCTTCTCTGAAAATTTTCTGAAACCATAAGTACCTCTCTTTTTGAATGTTTTTGAAATGATTTATTGATAAAACAACTTTATTTACATTAAATTGTAAACGAGCTTTTTCTTTATTTATAAAAGAAAATAACCGAAAAAACGGTTCAGTCTATTTTTCCATAAATGTTCTAAAAAGTCAAATTAAAACCGCCAGCTTATTGCTGGCGGTTTTAATTTTATAATCAACTATTTAAAAACTTCCTGCGCTAATTCTTTTACGCCAGTCCCATTCTTTGAAGAATAAAAAATAATTTTATGATCGCCAATTAATTTCTGAATTTTTTCAACTTGTTTTTTATATTCTGATTTTTTTATTTTATCTATTTTATTGGCGACGACTAAAATATTTTTTTGTCTTTCTTCTAGGACATGGAGCATTTCTAAATCATCTTTAGTCGGCCCAATATTAGCATCAATAATTAAAACAATTTTTTTCTGTTCATAGCGTTGATTAAATAAATACCAATTAATCAAGCGATACAACCACTCACGATCATTTTTAGAAACTTTAGCAAAGCCATAGCCAGGCAAATCGGCTAAATAAAAAGAATTATCAACTAAAAATATGTTGACAGCTTGCGTGCGTCCAGGAGAAGAACTGGTAATTGCTAAACCCTTACTTTTAACCAACGCATTGATCGTGCTAGATTTTCCAACATTAGATCGGCCAATAAAAGCAATTTGCGGAATTCCATTTTCTAAAATTTCGTCGTCGCCAACCACACTCTTAACAAATTCAGCGGTTAAGGTTTTCATAGTTTAATCGATTGATTGAAAAAAGTCGCAATGTCCTTCTGGCGGTACTTCAGCTTTTGCTTCGGAGCAAAATCCGCTTCCAGCATCAAAACTTGTACAGCAACGGCATTGTTTTTCTTCGTCTGGCCAATAATCTTTAAAATCGGCCTCAATTTCGTGTGACATAAATGTTATTAATTTAAAATTTAATTTTTAGACAAAAAATCTGAATATGTTCCCAAGGCTCTCTTATGTATAACTGCGTCTAAATCTTCTGAACTAATATTCATTTCTTTTAAAAAAGGTTTTAATTTTGCCAAACAATATGCCCAAGCACTTCGTTCGGCACCAATAAATAAATTGCTAAGAGAATTTTTTTCATCTCCTGAAAAAATATCAAATTTTTCTAAAATATTATTATTAGGATTTTTTTTATGTCCAATCTCGTGAAAAAGAGTAAGAAGTGCAATCGCTGTTTTTGGCTCTGCGTTTACTTTTATACAGCTACTAAAAGCATCGTGTATCGAACCAGAACAGTCAACGCCACCTTTTAATACATAGACATTGCTATCTGCTATTTCATCAGCTAAGCTAACTTTATTTTTATCGACTTTATTTTCTATTGAAAGCTCGGTTAATTTATAAAATAATTCGGGCTTAAAATCTAAGAACTCAATTATCGACTGCCCTTTAACCCTCAAAGAAGAGGTTGAAAGTTTTTCGTCAATTTTAGAAATTTCGTCAGTGCTAAACCTTGGCTCTTCATATTTAATAACTATTTTTAATTTTTCATTTTCAATTTCTATTGTTCCATCGGCATTAATTTTTTCTGGCCCAATTGGCTGAAATAATTTTGGCGCGCTCTCAAGCAACTCTTCCTCAGAAATAGTTTCTTTCTCTATTTTTAAAAATGGTAAATTCTCCATATGGTCAAAGGCTCGTCTTCTACTGAGCAATAGTAATAGATCTTCTCATGGCATCAAACTCTTTAATAATCTGCGCATGATCAAAAGCTTTAACTGCGCCAACAGGATAATTTTCCAAAACTGAATAATGAATAAAATAGCGAATAGCTAGACAAGGATTAGTTCCAGAAATTGCATAAACAGTTTCTTCATAACGATTACCAGCTCCGGCCCCAGTGGAAGAAGCCATGGAATAATCAACGTTATCATCTGAAATAATCGTTGACTTACCAAGTAACACGGGGTCTAAAAAAAGACTGGCGTCGCAAGTTGAAGAATTAGAAATTTTTTCTACGCTCAAATAGCTGTCTGCCCCTAGATTAGTCCCCTTGGCCATGCTTTCAGGAATAGTAAAAGAAATTCCATTAATATCTTTACCAGGCCCTAATTGCTGATATACATAATCTTTTTTTACGGTATATCCAGTTGGATAGCGCATCGAAAAGCCAGACAAACTTGAAGCGTAAATTTCTGGCAATCCACCGGCATCATCTTTAACATTAAGACAGTTTTCTGTCACCTGATTATTTTTCATTATAAACGAGCTGTTTCCTTTGTCCCAAAAAACAAAAGAATCATCAGTGGTGGCATAACGCCCTCCGTCAGCCGAAGTTGTCTGCGATAAATTAATATTTTGGCCATCGCTTAATGTTAGCATAACGCTCCCACCTGGAACTGGAGGCTGATCAGGTGAAGTGGCTGGTTTTGATGGACCAGTAAAAAATTCCGCTTTAATAGTTAAACCTGAATCGCAAGAATAAAAAGTTGTAGCAACTAATTTACTAAAATCTGAATTATCTTGATTAGCAACATTATTTGAATTAGCCGGAACTCGTTTAGCTAAATGAAAGTACCAACAGCTAAAGCTTGCCAAAAACAAAACCACGACAATCGAAACTAAAATCAATACTTTGTTTTTCATAATACTTTTATTTAAAATATTACCCTTTATTAAACTAGCTATATTTTAGCCTTATTTTCTGTTTGTGTAAACAAATTTTTTCTTTACAAATATCAAAATTTAGGTTAAAATTAAGCATTATTTAAAATCTAAACTATGAAAAAAACAATTGTGTTCTTTGTTATTTTAGCGATATTTTCTTCTTTTGGCTTGGCGAATATTGCTTATTCGGCCGGAGAAACTTCCGGTTACATTTTGCTTCAAGTTCAAAAAAATGGCGAAGCTTGGTATGTCTATCCAGGAAATGGAGAAAGATATTTTTTAGGTCGCCCTGACGATTCTTTTGCAATAATGAAAAAATTAGCTTTAGGCGCTAAACATGATTTTATTACCAATACAAAAATATTTCCGGCCCGACTTAGCGGATTAATTCTTCTAGACACCGAAAGAAATGGTGAAGCTTATTATATTTATCCAAAAGATAACAAAAAATATTTTCTAGGCCGGCCAGCTGATGCTTTTCGAATTATGAGCGAGCTTGGGCAAGGAATTTCTAATTCCAATCTAAAAAATATTCCAATTGGAAATATTGCTGACACTACTTCAACAACGGCCAATAAAAATATTTTACTATCTGTCCCCTTCACCTCACAAGCGCCTTTTGGCGGTTGGAGTGATTTGCGTCAAGAAGATGGCTGTGAAGAAGCTTCTTCTTTAATGGCGGTTAGCTGGGCGCGGGAGCAAAGCTTTACCAAACAAGAAGCTTTGAATAAAATTTTAGGCAGTTCTGACTATACTTTAAAAAAATATGGCGAGTATCGCGATTTATCTGCAACCGATACTCTTAATTGGGTAATTAAAGATTATTTTAATTATCAAAAGGCAATCGTCAAAAAAAACATTACTGTTGATGACATAATTAATGAATTAAAAAACGGCCACGTTGTTATTGCGCCGATGAACGGTCAATTATTGGGCAATCCTAATTATACCCAGCCTGGACCGAAGCATCATATGATGGTTATTAGGGGTTATGATCAAATCAAAAAAATGTTTATCACCAATGATCCCGGAACAAGGAAAGGCGAACTTTATGAGTATGACAAAAACGTTTTCTTTGAAGCTATCCGCGATTATAAAACTGGCTTTCAAGAACCTGATACAACCGTTGAGAAAAATATAATCGTCGTCTCAAAATAATTTTTTGCCAAATAAAAATGCGCCCAGATTAAACAAGGGCGCATTGCAGACATAATTTGAAAGACCTTATAGATATAAAACGAAATAACCGCCGACCCTATTCATCAAGGCATAAAAATGCCTAAATCCTTCAGAATCAAGGATTGAACTGTTCCCACCTACCGACCGCAAAATACTTTCTCTTGTACTCCCCAACGGAAGATATTGTTTCATTACCGGTTCAAGAAAAACTTGCATACCAGCAGGATTTTCCTTTGCCGAAAAAGAAAAAATTTGATAGCCGGACTCACTTTTCTTCAAAAGATAAGCGCTCTCCTTACAGTCTTCTTTTTTGCTTATCACTTGAT
>Ga0224522_1000542_pt1 | contig 12229 bp, 7 predicted proteins | sample CFST25metaG_FD_182733 | JGI IMG/M metagenome (GOLD analysis project Ga0224522, IMG submission 182733) | Peat soil microbial communities from Stordalen Mire, Sweden - C.F.S.T25 | ecosystem: Environmental > Terrestrial > Soil > Wetlands > Peat | place: Sweden: Norrbotten County, Stordalen Mire...
CTTCACTCTCTTTTAAAGACTCTTCAGCTTTTTTAGTAATTGTTATATCCTGAATAAAACCTTCCAGAAAGAGCAGATTACTTTCTTCAGAGAAAACACCTTGTCCTTTTTCCCATACCCATCGTATCGTTCCGTCTTTATGAATAATCTGATAGGATTCTTCAAAAGGCAGTTTTAAATCTAAAGTATTTTGCCAACGCTCCCATAGATTATCTCGGTAAGCGGGATGTATAATGTCATTAAATGATTTAGTTTTATTTAAGAGAAGTTCATCAGATGTATATCCTGTTACAGCCAGGCATCCGTCACTCAGAAACTCCATGGTCCAATTCTGATCATTTTTGCATCGGTAGACAAACCCGGGAAGATTAGAGATTAGAGTCTCTAGTGTTTGTTCACTCTTTTTAAGAGCAAGTTCCGCATTTTTTCTATCAGTGATATCTTGAATAGTTCCTAGCACATAAAGAGGATTTCCATCATCATCCTTTACCGCGCGTGAAGAAAGGAATACCCATATCGTTTGCCCATCTTTACGTATGTATCGTTTTTCTATATTATATTGTTCAATTAACCTATTTGCAAGCTGATTGGCTAAATCTAAATTTAGCCCCAGATCATCGGGATGGGTTATATCAGTATAACTTAACTGTGTAAGCTCTTCAGAAGTATAGCCGGTTATTTTACACAAAACTTCATTTACACGGATGAACTTGTGATCCAGAGATGCAATAGCTGCACCACTAGGTGCTTGATCAAATGAAATACGTAATAGTTTTTCACTTTCGCGCAAAGCAGCTTCTGTGCGTTTGTGTTCTGCAAGTTCTTTTTTTAAAGCTTTTGTTCGTTCGTGTATAAGTTCTTCTAATTGAACCTTTTCATTTAGTTGGCGTTCTTCAGATTCTTTTATTCTTAACATTGCTCTAATCTGAGCCTTTAATTCTGACTCGTCAAGTGGTTTCGTCAAGAAAGCATCTGCTCCCATTTCTAAAGCTTTAATCCGGCTTGCCTTATCTGTTTCTGAAGCCGTAACCATAATTATGGGAATATGTTTTAATATTTCATCAGCTTTTAGTCTTCTACAGACTTCGTAACCATCCATTATTGGCATTACAATATCAAGTAATATTACATCTGGTTTTTTAGAAATACACAATTCGATACCTTTTTTACCTGATTGAGCAGTTAATAACTCTGCATCTGGGAAGGCCTCTTCTAACAAGGCATTCGACACAACTAAGTTATCATAAATGTCGTCTATTGTTAAGATTTTTATCATTGTAATACCTTTTTGTTTAACATTAAAACAAGGGTAAAGTATATTTCTTTGAAACGGCTAAATGATTTTTATCTCAATTATTAAAAGATTTCCAAAAAATAGGGTTATAAAGATTTTTTTTATATTATGAAATGTTATAGATTCTCAAGATATTATAAGATTTAAAAATATTAGAACGAATCTCCTTATAACAAAGATAAGATATTACAGTGTTGGAAAACAAATATAAACAAGAAAATTCACGACTGTTTAATTTTCAATTTTAATTTAGATACTCCAATAGATTATGGTAAAATAATATAAATAATTGTCTGTTTTTAGTCAGAAGTATTAAAGAAAAAATTGTAATTTCAATGCCAATAAAAAGTAAATTATTTCTTAGATCGAAACGGTCTAGTCATTTATTAAAAAACTTCTTTTCAAAAGGAATAATCATTTTTCATGAATCATTAATTACACCGCAAATATAAACAGAAATGACAAATCAATTTATTACAAGAATGGCCGGTATTGTTGCCTTAGGCACTATTTTACTGGTAATTAGCGCCTCAACGCTGATGGCGCAGAAAAAAATAATCGGGTTACAGTTATACTCTGTACGCGATTCAATGCAAGTTAGTCCTCAACGTACTATCGAAGCAGTTGGGAAAATGGGTTATTCCTTTGTGGAGGCTGCCGGATATAAAGACGGCTTGTTTTATGGAATGACCCCGGAGGCTTTCAAAGCCCTTTTAAAGGCTAATCACTTGTATATGCCCAGTTCGCACACGGGACAATCTTTACCGGATGCTGATAAATGGAACGAAACCATGAAATGGTGGGATCAGTGTATTGATGCTCATATTGCAGTTGGTGCTAAATATATTATTCAGCCTTTTATGGATAAAGTGGGGTTTGAAAGCATTGCTGGTAACAAACGTTACTGCGATTATTTCAATGCAATCGGTGAAAAATGTAAAGCTAAAGGTCTACTTTTCGGATATCATAACCATGATAAAGAATTTGCTGATATTGATGGTACTACTATATATGACAACATGCTTAAAAACACTGATCCTTCTAAAGTTTGTTTTGAACTCGATCTATGGTGGATTCATGTTGGTGGAAAACAAGCTGTTGATTATTTCAATAAATACCCAGGACGCTTCGTCTTCTATCATGTAAAAGACGAAGAAGAAGTTGGAGCAAGTGGGAAAATCGACTTTAAACCCTATTTCGATAATGCTAAAAAAGCCGGAACTAAATATTTTATTGTAGAAGCTGAAAAATCAAGCGTTGGTAGTTCACTCGAAAGTGCTAAGAAAAGTCTTGAGTTTTTAATGAAAGCTAAGTATGTAAAGTAAGTTCCTTTACTTATCATATTTTGGGAGATGCCAAATATCAGTCACTTAAGAGAAGAGATTTTTGTTTGGCATCTCTTTTCCAATAAACATATTTGTCGGGGTCATCAAATAAAATCCCTTTGATATTAAAGAGTAAATCAAGATAAATCAGATCCTTAATAGAATTCTTCTAACTTTGTAGGGCTTAATATTTTTTAGAATGAAGACTATTTCTGAAACCGATTATGCTTTTGTTTGTGATATAAAATCACCGTGTTTTCAACTACTTACACCCGATGAGGTAGAGGTTGTGAGAACAAGTAAAACGCAAGTGCTTTTTCGAAAGGGAGAGAACCTAACCAAGCAAGGTTCTTTTGCCTCCTATGTGCTATTTGTAATGAGTGGTATTGCCAAGCAACATTTAGAAGGAGATGCCTCGAAGAGTTTAAATCTCAGGATCATTAAAACAGGTGAATTTGTTGGCCTTTCATCCGTATTTGGTAAAAATGTCTTTAATTATTCTGTTGTTGCCCTAACTGATATGCAGGTTTTTTTAATTGAGAAGTCAGCTATGACTAAAGTGGTTCAACAGAATGGAATGTTTGCTTTTACATTGATTAGACGCTATTGCGAACAAAACACAATTTTATATGATACATTGCGCAACCATACTTATAAGCAAATGAATGGACGGATTGCTGATGCTTTGCTCTATATTGATAGCATTGATAAGGATAATGAAGATATATTTACTCTTTTATCACGACGTGATATAGCCGAGTTTGCCGGACTATCAACAGAAAGTACTGTTAAGCTCTTAAAGATTTTTGAAAAAGATGGATTGATTAGTCTCGATGAAAAAAGTGTTGTTATCACTGATCACGATGCACTGATTGAAATTAGTAAAAGAGGATAAGAATGGTTGGAGAGATTACAAAACATTAATTATAAGGAATAGTAAAAGAAAATGTTGAACCTTTTCCCTCCTCACTTTCAACCCAGAGTTTTCCTCCCATCATCTCAACATAAGCCTTCGCGATTGAGAGACCTAACCCAGTGCCTTCAAATTGTCGAATTCTGGAGATATTGGCTTGTGTAAACCGTTCAAAAATAAGTTGTTGTTTACTTTCAGGTATACCAATTCCGGTATCTTCAATGGAGAACGCCATGCAATCATTATCCTTTAAAATATTAAATTCAATAGAACCGGATGTTGTGAATTTTATAGCATTCTTAATCAGGTAGATAAGCATAGTATTTATTTTTATTGCATCGGTATTTATAAAACTATCAGCACCACTAAGTTTATTATTTAGTATAAATCGTACCCCCTTAATTTCAGCATCTGATTTATATTTGTTGAAAAGTTCATTGGCCAATTTACTGATATTGGTTTCTGTAATGGTTAGCTTTATTTGTCCTGCCTGAATTTGTGCAATTTCAACAATATCATTGATGGTATTCATGAGTCGGTCAGCGCTCTGGTTGATTATGTTGATATATTCATATTTTTCATCTTCCGGCAAATCCTCATCTTGTATTAACGAAAGGAAACCGAGTATGCCATTAAAAGGAGTTCTTATTTCATGTGATATGTTATTCAGAAAAGCCGTTTTGAGTTTGTCACTCTCTTCAGCGTGTTCTTTCGCTTCAATTAGTTCTTCCAACATCTTTTTCTTTTCAGTAATATCTTCTTTTATTGCGATAAAATTTGAAATATCCCCCTTGCTATTTATCAGCGGAGAGATTACAGCACTTTCCCAATACGAATCGCCATTCTTTTTTTTATTTTGAAATTCTCCCTTCCAATCTTTACCCGACAATATTGTATTCCAAAGATTCTGATAAAATCCAAGGGGCTGTTTGCCCGATTTCAAAACACGCGGATTCTTGTTTTTTACCTCATCTAGAGAATATCCCGTTACTTCAGTAAATTTTGGATTTACATATTCAATATTGCCTTCAGTATTTGTTATGACAATGGTTACGGGACTTTGCTCGACAGCCCTGCTTAATAGTTTTAGTTGATTTTCTGCTTTTCTACGTTCGGTGATGTCCTGTATTGTACCATGCATATGGGAGAGATTGGTCTCCTTATCAAAAGATAACTCACCGAGTCCATGTACCCATCTCTCTTGATTATCATTTTTTCTTATGATTTTATATACTATATCGAATCTTTTATGGCTTTCAATAATCTCCTTTTTTAGATATTGGTTCATTCTTTCTTGCCAGTCGGGATGAATTATCTCCAGCCATCCTTCAATTGATTTTTGATATGTTTCATCAATCCCAAAAATTAAATCCATAACCTCAGAGCTAGTCCAAAATCCTGTTTTGAAATCTAATCTATAGCTTCCTAAACCGGCAATCTTTTGTGATTCTTTTAATCCCCATTCACTTTCACGGAGTTTCGATTCTGCTTCATGCTTTTTTGTCACATCAGAAAAAACCAAAACCACACCGTTTACGCCCCCCTCTTTATTTTTAATAGGAGCAGCACTGTCGGCTATCTGATATTCTGTTCCATCTTTTGAAACCAATACTGTATGATTAGCAAGCCCAATAACTTTCCCACTTTCAAGCACCTTTATAACCGGATTATCAATTTTATCTCTGGTTTCCGAATTAATGATTTGAAATATTTCAGATAAAGGCTTGCCCGTTGCTTCAGCTAATTTATAGCCACAAAGATTTTCAGCGACTGGATTCATATTAACAATCCATCCATTATTATCTGTAGATATAACACCATCGCCAATGGAATGGAGTGTAATTGTAAGCCATTCTTTACTTTCTTGTAATAACTTACTTGCCCACTCTCGTTCTGCGATTTCTTTTTTAAGTTGTAAATTGTTATATGCTTTTTCAGAAAGCTGGTTTGCAAATGCAAATAACAGGTTGGATACTTTTTGAAACTGGACAACAGACATAATAGGGACTTCGCTTAGTGCCTCCATGAATTCTTTTTTGTCAGCCTCTATTTCATCTGCATACGCAAGCATTTGTTGCTCATTCAATTCATCATTTCGAACTTGTCCAATCAACCAGTTGGCAATGTGTTTACCACCAACTGTAATACTTGCCCCCGCATCCCATAAACCACCACTTAGGCATTTCTGGACAATAGGACCAGATGGGCTATAACGGCCAACTGCTACATCAGATTGATAACAATGTGCGCACCCTTTTTCAGTTTTACGGATAATGTTATTGCATAACCGGCAGAAATTACTTGGCTCGGTAATAGGTGTACCATCAGGATTTGTAATAAGAGATGCAACGCCAAAAGCATCTGAAAACAAATCCTGTAAACGTTGAATTTCTTCGAGGTTCATAACATCAGCAAACCGAAAGTTTTCTAAGGATTCAAAAGTGGAGAATTCATTGGCTGGTTCATTATCCATTTTTCTGTTCATTAAGGTGTTATGGCTCTTTTTATGGTTCCGTTATACTTTGAGAGAAATGTTCTGGTTGGAATTTACTTAATACAAGTATGAAAAAGTAAGACATTTTCATGCTGGGATGAATTGTGTTTATCCTCGTTTTTAAGGTATACTTCTTCATGAGTTGTGGTGGACTTCAAATATAACAAAATTATCTAGATTATTCTTGTACCCTATCTAGAAATGTAATTATATAATTTGAGCTTTCAATTGCTATAAAATGTTACCGGAAAACAGAAGAGTGGACTTCAGAACCTCTGTCAATTTAGGCGATATTTTATCAATAAATGAGATCTGGATGTCAGATTAAAATCAGTCTGATAACTAATCATAAATATTGGATATCTATATCTTTAATCTGGATCCAGAAGGGGGAAGATACACATAATTGTATGAGAAAATTCTGGTATCTGTATACTCAATGTAAGGGAAAGAATAAGTCGGAAGGGGTGGTGATAAGTTTCTTTGGGGTATTTTTATTTTTCTGCCTCTATGTTCGTTTGGTTTAATAATTCTTCAACAGTTTTATTATAGAATTCTACTGTCCATTTATTATTGTGCAAGCTGATTTTATTGATACACCCATTTTTTAGCCGTGTTTTAAAACTACCGAATTCTCCACCTGAAAGTGTGTATAATATGGAATTGGTAAGTCCTCCGTGTGATACAACAATGATTTTTTTACCCCTAAAGTCGGTTGCAATTTTTGTTAAGCCTATCATGGCGCGTTGGCGCAAATGTTCAAAATCTTCCTGGTCTGGGATAAGGCCATCAGGGAAAAGTCTTCTACGTTCTTCTGGTAATAAGCCCGAAGCCGAACCATAACTCCTTTCTGCTATTTCATCAACAACTTGAATCCTAGATATTGAAATGCAAGAAGCAATGATTTGAGCCGTTTCATAAGCTCGTTTCAATGGGCTTGAAACTATAATATCCCAAGAGCTAGTTTCAAAATAACGAGCGGTATTAATGGCTTGCTCCCGTCCCAAATCATTGAGTTCAATATCTTCAATGCCTTGTAATTTGCCTAATGAATTCCAATCGGTTTCGCCATGCCTAATAATGCAGATAGTGGTTGTAGTTATATCTTCGTTTTTTATGGGGCTAACATTCATCATTATTTTGCATTTACTAAATCATGATCATTGGATAGCCTTTTTAGCTCAGTCATTACCATGATTGTATATTGCTGCAAAGGTAATTCTTATAATTATATTAGTTTGCTGTAGCATAAGTTGAAATAGTTAGAAATATTATGAATTTAAATGTCCACGCTTTGAATTCTAATGCAAATAAAAAAGAGAGCCGATCCAGATGGATCGACTCCTTAATTTTCCCCACTGTCACCAGCCATGGGCAGTGAGGATACCCCTTGAGAAAAAAAGTGCTTTTTAAAGTCTGATTTGTACTTTATTAATTAATGATTGTTATGAGGAGAATTAAAATCCAAACTTAAAACCACCTTGATTTGGACCGGGACCATGATGAGGTCCGCCGTGACAATGTTGATCAAAATGCCCGTTATCAGGAAATCTAAAAGTAGATAAATCAATTGTTTCAGTTGTTCCATTTGTTGTAACAGTTGCAACTGTGTCGCAAGTGCCATCACCATAATCCGTAACAATCGTATCTGATCCTTTGGTTAACACAATAGTACCACTCTTTATATTGCCACAAGCGTTATCATATAGTAGCGGTTTTGTAATTTCACGTTTAAATTTGAGCGTGTCATTTATGGTGATAGTTCCTGTACCTGTTTTATAAAAGACGTCATCAGATTTATCAGCTGTTCCAAATCCACTAATCCATTCTATTGAATCTGAGTATGACTCAGTCACTACATCACCATTGCGTCCTGTTGTTTTTTGCGTATAGGTGCTCGAGATAACCCAATTTCCATTTAAGTTTTTACCTAAGTTTGTAATTGTGCCACTATATTCAATCTTCATACTGTCGACAGTTACATTCTGGTAAGCGATTGTTTTGACAGCTCCAGCCGTTATTAGTGTATCAGATTGCGTAATTATAATTTTTCCAGTCATCTTTGGTCCTCTTCCTGATGTACACCCACTTCCATAATCTATAGTGATTGTTTTTGGAAATGTTGTACCGCTAACTGTAACTGTAGCACAAGATGAGATATGAGGTAGATTAAATCTCATCATATTTCCACTCATTCCCAAAAAATCCGGACTATGATGGCGTTTGATACTGTCAAAATTAGTTACTGCGAGACTCTGAATATCAGCAGTGCTTGCTTTGTTTAATTCGGTAGATGCTACAACTGCAATAGCTGCTGTAAGATTTGCTGTAAGTGTTGCATCAGAAGTGAGTCCTCCATTTGAAGTATTATTTTTTGTGCACGACTCAAAACTGAGAATGGTGACAGCTATTAATCCCATTAAAATAATCCTGCTTTTCATAAGTAAAGTTTTTAGATTATACATTATTTTAATTACGATATATAATACAGGAAAATGAGTTTAGACCCTACCAGCATAATATTTTTTAACAGAAAAATTTATTGGAGTAAAGGTTGCAAATTTACAGCTCGAAATGTAAAAAGAGATTAAAGGATAGCTTTTGGGCACGGATGATATTTGTATCAGAGAAGGAAGTGTTTTGAAAATCGAATTTTCTTGTATTGATATCGAAAAAGTTTGGGGTATTGAAGATATTAATAATTGTTGCACCCATCTTAAATTTAGTTTTGAAAAACATAAAGTTGTAATTTGCAGAAAGATCAGTGCGGAAATAGTTTGGTAATCTTTTATAGATTCTTTCGGTTGGAATAGGCTTATTGTCATTAGTAAAATCAATGTAAGGTCTACCGGTACTGAAAAGTGTTGTCGTTCCAAAATTCCATTTATTAATCGATAACATATTTGCTAAACTCAACTGATGTCTTTGATCTGTTGGTGCCGGAAATTCTTTGTTATTGAGTAGTGCCGGAAATTGATGCACACTCTTACTTAAAGAGTAAGAAACCCAACTGGTGAAATTTTTGTATTTATATCGTATGGAAAGATCAATGCCATACGATTTTCCTTTGCCGTTGATGTAATAACTTGGTGGTGGGGGAGGATTTAGGACAGTATTACCGCTATTCTTTTTTGGAAAATAATTAGGGAAATCAGCGTTCTTAACAAATTGTGAAACATAAAGATATTCTTGTAAGCCCGCATATGTTTTATAATATGCCTCAACATCGATTAATATATTACCTTTCTCATAGGTTGAGCCTACTATAAAGTGGTTTGATGTAACGACCGGATGTAAAGAATCGTCGGCTAATACCCAGAAATTTTTCGTATACCCCATGTCTTGCTGAGCAATGACCTGATTGATAAATTGACAAAAATGGCCGGTTGCAAAACGTGCTGAAAATTGATCAGAGAATTTATAATCCGCCGCAAAACGTGGTTCAACATACCATTTTTTTGTCCCGTCGTATAAGCTCAATCGCATCCCTGGTTTAATAGTCAGATGATCAAATAACAGAATACGATCTTGTACATATGTTGAATAAACCCATGATTTTTGATTGGTGTTATCATAAACGTAAACTTTATCAGCATCTTTATGATAGTATATGCTGTTGCTGCGTGTTAGAAATCCAAAATTTAATTGATTTGAGTTATTAATATTCCATGTGTTACGAAGTGATATGAAAAAGTCAGTTAATTTATTCTCATTATTAGAATCAAAATAATTGATCAGGTTTGGTAGATACTTATTATTGGGCTTGATGTGTGTTGAATCTTCCAGCGCAATACTACTTTTGCTGTTATTGACATAGCCTGAGGTTCCGATTTGAAAGTTTGTAAATACAGGACCGTTCCATTGTTTTAGCCAGGCTGCACTGATACCATAATTATTCCATGCATTGTTGTCGTGGATAATAGCGCCAAGTGAATTTGTACTTAAATTATATTTATTATCATAATAATCTTTACCTCCATAAACACTCAATGAAAGATTCTCTTTATTGTTTATCCGATAAGTAAGTTTTGAATTATAATCAAAGAAATAATAAGTTGGCGTAGATTGGGTAATAATGCTTTTAGGGTCTTTTAAAACCGGGTTTGTGTTTGTCTGAAACAGGTTGTTGGCAAATTCGGTGGAATATATATCAGAGTATGAGCGCCGACCAGTCAGCACCACAGTAAGTTTCCTACTCAAAGGAACCTCTGCAGCAAGGTTTCCGCTCAATAGATTTATATCACCATAGATTGTAGGTTTAAGTTGATTCCCTGATTTGCTTGTGATATCAATAATACCTGATACTCTTTCGCCATAACGAGAATCGTAACCTCCTCTGTAAACCTGAATATCTTTGATGATATTAGGATTGAGAGAAGAAAACATACCATAATAATGACTTAAATTATAGAGTGTTTGCCCGTCGTATAATACCAGATTCTGATCGCTTGAACCACCTCTGATGCTTAACTCTGATGAATTTTCCGAATATGAGATTCCGGGTAGAAGTTGTAGAGACTTAAATATATCGGTTTCAGTAAGTATTGGAAGGTCATTTAATTTTGCCGGGTTAATTGTAATTGCAAAATCTACATCATTTCTATATTCGATCATATCGATTTTAGGACCTTTTACAATGACGGTATCGATTGACTGAGATTTTCTATTCAGCTTAAATTCACAATCTTCTGAAGTGCCTTTGAAATTAATTGTAGTATCAATCTGATAATAGCCAATATAGCTAATGTTTAAATGAATTGGTTTTGATGTTTTATTCTTTATAAAAAAAGATCCATTAGCAGAAGCGGCAATATTATAGTTTTGATCAGGTATACTTACCGTTGCCATGGGTAGTTGTTCACCCGTTTCTTTGTCTGTTATGCTTCCAATAATTTGGTACTCCTCAGAAACAGCATTATCTGATTGCGGATCTTTACCCACAACCAGATATGTGCCATGCTTATATTGAAAGTCTAACCCAAAATCTGAAAGTAAATTATGTAGAAATTCGTCTACTGTTTTCCCTTCAGTTTTTTTGTGAACAATGATTGTCGCAAGCTTCTGGGCATCGAATGCTACTTTGATATTGAATTGTTTAGATGCTTTTAAGAGTGCTTGTGATAAAGTTTCATTGTTGTTAGTCAGTTTATATTCCTGGGCGTTTAATTTGATGCAAAATAATATAAATATCAGTGCAATAGATACTGTTTTAATGTCCTTTCTCTTTAATATGTATCTGATTATTGCCATCAATTGTGTATGTTAAGTTCATTGGTATGCAGACTATATCAAGCGCATCCGTAAGGTTTTTATTGGTAAACTCACCGGTGAAGAATTTGTTTTCCATTTCGGGCAATGCAAAGTTAACGTTGAATTGCCTTTCAAGTTCTTTGAATACTAAAATTAATGAAGAATTCTCAAAATAAAATTTACCAATAGACCAGTTTGCCACTATATCTATATTCTTATCATGGAATTTAGATAGTTTGTTACTCGCTACTATAATACTTTCTCCAGGGAAAATGATTACTGACTGTTTCTCCGAATAAACAAGGACTTTTCCCGTAACACAACTCACTTTAAATAAATTTTCCCTAGCTAACACATCAAATGATGTTCCAAGTACTTTAATGTTTGCAAATTTCGTGTGTACGGTAAATGCTTTTCCTTTCTTGACTTTAAAAAAGGCTTCACCCTCAAGGGATAAAAAACGCTTATGGTTGAACTTTGATTTTTCGAAAGACATCTTACTGTCTGCATTCATCGAAACCAGCGAACCATCAGGTAGTTGATATTCAATATGTTTTCCTTTCTCTACTATCACATTAGTTACCGGATGATGATACCACAACATCCATGAACCAATAAATAGTAGAAACATGGCAGCTATTGAACTGAGCCAATAGATCATAGTATGCCTGGAATTGGTTTTCGGCATCGCTACATTTGCCTGATCCGCAATTTTGGCTTTCAATTGTGATAAAGCTTCTTCTTTCGATAACGTAAAAGGAACTTTATATCCAGAGGCAAATTGAAGGATCTTATGTTGCGTATCAGATTTATAAAAATCCTCGTTATCGAAATTATCTTTGATGAAATCGTCGTTCATTGCTTTCAAAATTTATATATTCATTTCAATACGATCCCTTAAAAAATCCAATGCTTTTGACATGCGCTTTTCAATTGCTTTTACTGTAATTCCC
>Ga0224522_1000546_pt1 | contig 12154 bp, 7 predicted proteins | sample CFST25metaG_FD_182733 | JGI IMG/M metagenome (GOLD analysis project Ga0224522, IMG submission 182733) | Peat soil microbial communities from Stordalen Mire, Sweden - C.F.S.T25 | ecosystem: Environmental > Terrestrial > Soil > Wetlands > Peat | place: Sweden: Norrbotten County, Stordalen Mire...
ATCCGCATAAATATTTCCAATGCCGGCGATTTTTTTCTGATCCAAAAGTCCGGCTTTAACATTTCTTTTTCCAACTAAAGCTTTTTGAAAATTTTCCCAAGTAAAATTTGGCTGCAACGGTTCGATGCCATACTCCCCGCTTATTTTTTTTATTTTTTCTAGATCAGCAATTCGAACATAACCGAACCGGCGCAAATCATTAAAAAATAATTTTTCGCCACCAGAAAAATAAATTATTAATCGCGTATGTTTATTTGGAAATTTTTCTTCACTTTTTTCTCCATGTCCGCCAGCAATAATTTTTTTACCAGCTTGATAAATAAGTTGTCCGGTCATCTTTAAATGAATCAACAAAAAAATTTTATCCGCTAATTCAAAAATCAACAACTTGCCAATCCGTTCGGTTTTAAATATTTTATTATCAACTAAAAAACGGGCGAAGTTTTTAACTCCGCCGATTTTTTTATCAAGTATTTCGACGCGCTTAATTTTCTTTCCGATTACCGCCTTTTCTAAATCGCGTCTGATCGTTTCTACCTCCGGTAGTTCCGGCATATAATTTTAAAATTTTCCGAGGAAATATCTAAATCCATTCTCGCCAATCGCCCAAAGATATGAACCGTTAAAAACTTGCTTGAACACTCTCCCCTTTTGCTTATTAGCAAAGGCTTGATCAATCGGCAAATTAGCGCCGGCCTTCAAAGGATCAAAACCACCGATGACTTCTGCCTTATCATTATAGCCGTCGCCATCAGTATCAATTTTATTTGGATCAGTGCCAAGCGCCGCTTCCATATCATCAGGCAAGCCATCAAGATCGGTATCGGTTCCACCATAAGAAACATCAGCGACTTTAATTTTTCCTAAATCTTCATTAGAAATACCAACCGCTGAAGCCGATAAATTATTAAAATAAGCAACTAATGTTTCATATTGGCTAGTCAACAACGCTTTATCACTAACAGTTTTATTAAGCTGTTCAACTTGAGCCGCTAGTTGTTGATCTTTAGTCGCTAAATCATTAGTATTACTTTTTTTAATATCATCCATTGTTTTCTGAATATCAAGCAATTGCTGAGCACTCTTACTTAAACTATCTTTAGCCGTAGTTAGTTCGGTCGCCTTACTATTTAAATCGGCCTGAGTATTAGTAACTTCTAAAAGTAATCTAGCATTAGTGTTGTAAATTTTAACAACAATTACTACCATGCCGACAAAAAGAATAATTATTATTCCATAAAAAATCCAGCGTTGATAACGACGGAAAGAAATTTCTTTAGCTAATTGCTGTTTATGGAAAACTTCTGTACCGCAATTAGGACAACGGTCAGCATCGTCAGGGATTTGATTTTTACAATTTAAACAAAACATATTTTTTTATTTTGTTATTTAATATATAAATATTATACCACAAAAATTAACCCTTGCCCCCCTGTCATTCCGAATCCTGCTTTAGCGGGATGAGGAATCTAAAAAGCAAGGAGTATTTAAAATATTTTAACATTTAAAGTGCGCGAAGATTTTATAAACTTTTTACGGTTTAGATCCCTCTCTACGTTCGGGATGACAGAGAGAATTCATTATTTTAATGTTTTAATAAATTCATCCGTATCATTTTTTAAAGATGGGTCGAGTTTAGTCGCTTGGTTAGCCGCCAAAATTGCTTTTTGTTTATTGCCAACTTTAGCATAAAGACTAGCTAAGGTTGTCCAAACCTTTGGATTCTGTCCTTGAAAACGAGTTAAATTTTCATAAAGACCAACTAACTTCGGATAATCATTATTAACCGCATAATGATTTATGGCCGAAGAAACAACCGCCTCTATTACTAAATTATTAGCGCCATTATGATTAAGACAAATATCTAAATGCTGATAAGCTTTATTTTCGTCTAAAGAAAAATTCTCATTGTTAGTAGTTTTTTCTTGAAGACTTTTTATCAAATACATCTGGCCAAGTTCGCAATCGGCTTCATAAAATTTATTATTTAACTTCGCTGAATATTCCAAAGTTGAAATTGCCCCATCAATATTTCCCAAACTAGCAAGAAAATGAGCCTGAGTAAAATAAAGTGGAATGCGGCCAGGACTAGCTAAAATAGCCTTATCGATAGAAGCATAAGCTTCGCTCATATATTTTACTTTTTCATTTTTATCGGTCGAAAGCATGGCAATAGAATTATAAAGATTAGCGCTTTCTGACCAGGCCATGCAATCGCCTTCATTATAAGCATTGTTTTCCTCTGCCAATGAAATAGCAAAAGAAATAGCTGGCGTTAATTCTTCGGTTTTTAAACTTTTCAAAGAGGAAGTGTTAGTTACGAAGGAGCGAAGAAACATCGAACGCCCATCGCGATCAACTGGCGTATCATATTTAAACGCTTGCTGATAATCTTTTATTGCTTCAGTCGGCTGGCCATCAGAAAAAGCGCGCTCCCCATCAATAACTCCAGTCATCATTTTCCATGGTAAGACACTAAATTTATAAATTGAAGTTCCAATTATTAAAACCAAAATAATTAAGCTGATTATTTCTTTTTTGTTAAAGCTAAAATTTTTCTCTTTTATTTTATTATCGGGAAAAAAGAAAAATATTATTATCCAGCCAAATATGGCCAAATAAAGCAAAGATGCCATGCCGAGCGACGGCAAATTTGGAATAAAGAAAAGCGGAATTAAAATTAAAGGCAAAAAATCGATAGCTCGACCACTCCCCGTCTCTTTTTCGCTAGTCGCTAACCAATTAAGATACCCGAGTAAAACCATTAATCCTAAATAAGAAGCCAGGGAATCAAAAATGGCTAAATTCTGAACAAAATAAGCGACAAACAAAGATAAAATTAAAGCAAATTCTAGAGAGTTAATTCGACCAGAACGAAAAACTTTAAATGAATAAAAAATTCCAGCAAATAGCATGAATAGATAGCCGGCTAATCCAACTATGCCAGTCGTTGAGGCAAAATCAATAACAATATTATGGGCATGATCAAAATAAGTTTCAGTTCGAGAATAATTATAAAAATTTGGATCAAAATTTTTATCAAAAGTAATGGCATAATTCTGATAACCGGTTCCCAATAACCAATGATTAGGGAAATCTTTTATTGCTCCGCGCCAAGAAATTAAACGGGTTTGAAAAGTATTTTTGTTCGCTGAAAAACCTTTCAAAACAGCATTCTGAGAAATTATCGGATTCTGGCGATTAGCAAAAATTAAAATAACTGTGCCAATTAAAACAAGTAAAATTGATCCGGCAATTATTTTTATTTTTTTATTTTTATTAAGCAAAGCTAAAGCAAAAAAGAAAACAAATAAGCTAGTAGCTAAGCCGATATAATCGCCGGTAATATTAGAGCTTCTTAAGGCCCAAATAAAAATTGGAATGAATAATAAATAAAGCCATTTATATAAATTCTGCTTCTTAAGAACTTCGTTGATTTTATTGAAAAATAAAATAAAAGCAAAATAAAAACCAAAAATAGCAAAGATGGCCACATAAGCAGCGTTACCTAAAGTGCTATTGCGAGTAAAGAAAACACTAAGAAAAGAAGTGCCTAAAGCCGAAACAACAACGGTTGCTAAAAGAATGTTCCAATCGCGCCAACTTTTGAAAACCGTAATAATGATTAAATAAAAAATTATAAAATGCGCGACTTGAAAAATGCCGAGCATTCTTTCAATATCTCCCCAAAAACTTAAATTAAAATCAACCGTCGTGATTAAAGATGCTAGTAGACCTAAAAGGAAGATAAATAAACTTATAGTGACAAGATTATTCTTCGTAAAACTCCAAGCCTGTGTTAACACACCCTGGCGCTCCGCGCCACCCCTCTCAAGAGGGGAATTTTTTTTGAAGGGGTTGTAACTAGGATACTTGATAATAAATGCTAGCCAAAAAACAAATAAAACTTCCATTAAAATATCAAACGGGAGTTGCTTTGAAGAAATATAGGGAAATAACAAATCTCTGAAAATAAAAAAGATAATAAAAAAAGACGCTAAAATTCCAGATTTAAGAATCGCTAAATAAATTTTTTCAGACATATTTTTTACATAATTAATAACAAGTCAATTTTAACAAAAAAAAGGCCCCCTGTCATTCAACAGGGGGCCTTTATGAGTTTTAAAGTTGCTCACACAACTCTTCACTTAATACGCTGACTAGTTAGTGCTTAAGCTCTGAGTATCAGTCGGTAGACCAAAAACTTCAAAGCTATTCAACAAATTAGTAGCATAGTTTGTGACGTCTGAGTTATCAGACCAAACGAAAGTGGAAGTACCAAGAACTGCACTAACAGCAAAGTTAGCATCCTCACCGAGGCTAGAAGTAATACTAGCTGTAGCGCCATTAGTAGTAGTAATGGAGGAAACAGGGAGAACGACTTCAAAAGTTCTGGAAGTACCAGCAGCCACAACAACAGGAGATGAAGACAAATCAACAGTTACCTTAGTAACGTTAGTATCGTCAGCAGCCACAGCAGCTGTGGTGTAGTTGGAACCGTCAACTTTCAAGCTTCCAGTTGTGCTAGTTAAAGTAACGCCAGTATTAGAAACGTTCGCGAAGAACGATTTAATAGTGACATCAGCATTAGCATCAGCAGCAACAGTGAATTTCAAGACAGTCTTGCTACCAGTTGTAAGCACAGTGCTTGGCAACGCCTGAAGGGCAATAGTAGGGATAGTCTTGTAAACTCTGAAGCTGTTTCCAGCAATAGAAGACATCTTAGTGATAGTAGTTCCAGTTGCATGAGTAGCAGCAGAAGTACTATTGATGCCTCTAGTTACAGTAATAGTGTTAGAAGAAACGCCGGTAACCAGCATTTGTTCATCACCAACCAAGATAACTTGGCCAGCAACTAAAGCATTTCCACTATTAGCAACAAAAGATGTAGCAGTAGTGTCAGATGCTAAAGCAGCATTATTGATGGTGGTAGCAGAAGCGAAAGAAGCGGAATCGTCATAAGCCAAAGGATTGGAAGTGGAGTCTAATTCCGAACCGGAAGAAGAATCAGCTTCAATACCAGTAATGGCTAATTGGATGTCCTTACCAGTTTGGCTGGCATCAGTAATATCATTCAAGTCAACCTTAGCGGTTAAAACAACGCTTTGGCTAGCCTTGACAGTGACAGGGGTGGAGGAAATGTCAAAGAAGACTTCTCCGTTAGTTGGAACTCCAGTGCCTAAAAGAGTTGAGCCGTTATAAATATTTATAGCGGAAATTCTTGGGTCAGCTGCAGTGCCAGCCATGTTGGAAATGTAGATCTTGTTGATCTTCAAATCATCATTGGAGGCAGTCAATTTGAATCTGGCAACTTCATTGTTGCCCTTATTGGCAGACAATAAAGAAGCAATTTTTGTATCGCCATTCTTAGAAACGGTCAAAGAACCGGATCCAGTAACAACGAATTCAACTGTGCTAACAGTAGGATTTGTAGTCAAATCTTTACCATTAGAATCAATTCCAAAAATTGTAGCAGTGGTAGCCACGAAATCACCAATATCAGATGAAGAATCGATAGTACCTAAGAGAGTGAAGGTCTTGGTTGTATCCTTGTTAACTGTGAGGCTATCAGCACCCAAGTTAAAGGAAACGCCAGAAGCGCTCATATTCTTAGTACCGCCGATTTGAGAACCGGCCACAATCAATTTCAAGTTGGTGATGTGAGAAGCAGTTAATTTAGTAGCTCGAGCTGTATTAGCAGCTAAAGTAATAGAGTTAACTGTGATGTTATCATTCAAAGCCTTCACAGCGAAGGTGCCTAAAACAACATCAGTTGTACCTCTGACAATTTTCTTATCACTGTTAGCATTATTACCAGCGACAAAACCATCATTTCTGGTGGCAGTCAAACTAGCAGTACCAACAGTAGCTTTTCCAGCGATAGCGGAACCTCCGATATCAGTGCTCAAAACGTTATCACCACTAGTAACATAAGTTGCACCAGTGAAAGCGTCGGCGCTGTTCAAAGCAAGAATAATATTCTCACCATCAGCAGCATCGTTAGTTACATCCATAACAACTTTAATCTCGTTGTCGCCTTGATTTAAGGAAACAGAAGAATCGTAGTTGATCTTACTGGAAGAGATATTAGCCTCGTCCTTAGAATCAACTAAGTTTCCATTGACATACAATCTGATGTTATCAAAACTATCAGGATTTGTAGCACTGGAAGCGTGAGCAGTTGAAATAGAGTTAACATCCAACATCATGCCGTCAGCATTGAAAGCCTGGTTGGCTTTAACATTAGCTAACAGAATAGTGACATCCTTAGTGTTTCTTACATAACTCTTACCAGTTGGGCTGGTAGATTCCTTGGAAATAGTGATATTTCCAGCAGTCAAAGTTGTAAGACCCATTTCAGAATTAGCGTTGGTGAAAGTAGCTGTAGAAGCGTTGCGGTTAACGTCAGTAGCGACGGTGGCTGCAAAGCCAGTAGAAGCTTCTTCAATATCCATATCAGAAGACTTATTCAATTCGAATTGAATAGTGCTATTGCTAGCGTCTTGAGATGTGATATCACCAGTAATCTTTAAAGTGATGTTATCACCCTTAGTAATGGCCAAACCGTCATTAGCTAAAGTGAAAGTAACATACTTACCATCAATAGTAGCTGTATCGCTAACTTTAACTCCAGATTTCTCCAAAGCAAGGTTAGCAGCAACAGTAGACAAATCAGCGTTACCCATGTTCTTGAAAGTAACAGACTTGAGAATAGTATCTCTTGTTACAGAAGAACCAAGACCAGCTTCATTATCAAGAGCGAAACTACCCAAAACTACATCTTCATCGCCTACATTGTAGGATTCAGGAGAAGTGTTAGGAGTAATTTCAGCAATGTTCACTGCATAGCTGGTTGTGAAAGACATCAAATTACCAGCAACTGGGAAGCTGCCAGAAACAGTAGCTCCAGAAGCAGTGATATCAGAGGCGGAAGCGATACTTAACATATCGTTAGCACCAAGATTTGAAGCTGCAACGGAACCATAGACGCTCAAAGTAACAGTCTTTCCAGCAGAGATAGTCAAAGCTGGGGAGAAAGTCAAAACAGCTTGATCGTTAGAGCTGAGAGTCTTGTTAGAAGTTAATCTAGCACCAGCTTGTTCAATCCAAAGAGCAGTGAAGTCAGCTTTGCTGCCCAAACCGCCTCTAGTGATTGTAACGCTGCTGACAACGACGTCGCCGTCGTTAGAAGCAGTCAAGTTGAAATTCATTAATCCAACTTTAGACACACCAGCAGGAATAGTTGTGGAAGCTGGAGTATCAGAACCCAAAACAGCAGTCAAACCAGAACCAGTAGAAACTGGACCAGTTGAAACACCGCCTTGGGAAACATCAGTCAAAGAAGTTTCTGCACCAGCAATAGCCGATCCAGTGGATGGCATTGTGTATGAAGAAGCAACAGTGACGACATTGCTCATGTTGTAGCCGTTAGCTAAGAAAGCAGCTTCAGAGCCGAACTTTCTAGCTTGGCTAGCAGAAACTAAATAGACATCGGCCGAACCGGAAGTCTTGATCAATTGACCTTGAGGATATTGTCCTAAAGTCAAAGGAGTTCCTACAGTGTAATTTACGAAGAAAGAATCGATAACATCGACAACATTCTTGGCCCAATTAGCGCCGTAGAGGTTGATAGCGTTAGCTTCGCTCACGATAGAGCGCAACTTTCCGCCAGGTTCAACCGCATAAACAGCGGAATTGGATGGGGACTTAATCAATTTTGTACCTGGTCTCACAGTGACGTTAGCCGCCAACGAATAGGTTTCCATTTCCGATTGGGAAATAGTCACAACGTTGGAGAAATCCTTATACCAGGAAAAATAAGTAGCTTCATTAGGGAAAACATATCTCTTACCATTGGTGCCTAAATAATAGACTGAAGATGTACTGCTGATCTTAATAAGATCGCCAGCTGAAGCGGCCGCTTTCGCAGTCGGAGCTAAAACGATGCTCATAGACATAACAGTAGTCGTCATTACACCAGTGATAAAAATTCTCTTTAACATACTCATAAAAAGTAGTTTCAGTTTCTGAACAAAGATGTCTACGCCTTAAAAAAGCGGAAACAATCTTGAACAGAATAGCATTTCAGAGAGATCTTGAAAGTTAGATGCCAGGCAAATCAATTGGAATCCCATGCACTACCACAAGACAAAAAGACAAAAAGTTTGCCTTTTAAAGAGAGCAGATTTTAGCGCTAAGCCCTCTTCTCGGGCAGAACAAAATTTAGTTGATTTGCTCTTGCCCTTTCTTTCTTGACTCTAAGAAACGCGTTAATTTTAATAAGAACGAAGTCCATGCCGATTTAGCAGTCGACACTCGACCTTGAAGGGTCCTCGTTATCCCGCTTTTGGCGGGATTGGATAATAACGATTATTTCGTTGCTATCCAATCAAGCCAAATATTTTTGAGAGAACACTTTCTACTCCTGTCATTCCGACAGAGCGGAGCGACGAGGAATCTATTTTAGTAATACGTTTGCAGAATCTTCTTACGTTTTTAATGATAGATGATTTTAAATGTTTCTACTGTTTAGATCCCTCTCTGCGTTCGGGATGACAGAGAAAATAATTTAATCTATAGAACAACCATTTGGGATGACAGAAAATTATTTTTTATTTCTTCAAAAACTTTTTAACCAAAGGATAAATCTTATCTGATAATTTCATGACTGGATTATTTCTTAATCTTTCCAAAGCCTTAACATTTATACTACCAACGCCCTCGCCTTTAAAATCATTTTCAGAAATTTCTCGCTTTGAGCAAACTGCTAAAAAATATAATGGTTCAGAAACATTGGTGATAAAAACCTCTTTTAATTTTTCCTCGCCGGCAACTTTCAAAAAAGAAACTATTCCATTCCCCTGCTCTAATATAATTACACAAGGAAAATATTTTTTTAAAATTTCTTCAAATTCACTTCTGGTTAATTCTTTAATATGAAAAGGATTCTTATTGCCAAAAATTTCTTTATTTGGCGTGGAAATAAAAACCAATCCATCATCCGTAACAACTCGCTTTAATTCGCTTAAATATTTTTCTTGATTATGTAAATGTTCAATTGTCTCAAAAGAAGTAATAACCTCAAAGCTTTTATCAGCTTCAGTTATTTCTTCCGCGCTCCCAACTTTATATTTTAAATTTTCTAACTCATAAATTTTATTAGCCTCTTCAACCGCCTTTTCATCAATATCCATGCCGATTACTTCGCTTGCTGTCGCTTCCGCTAAAATCTTTGTTCCGTAACCGTTTCCAGAAGCAATATCTAAAACTTTCTTATTGGCGACAAATTTCTTAGCAAACTCGTATCTAGTTAAATGTTCATTATAGATAATGTTCCCAATTTTTTCTTGTGCTGGTGAAAATCTTTCTTCAAATAACATAGAATTACTTTTTCACTTCAGTTGTCGGAACAATAGGCGTTACTGCTGGAGCAGTGGTAGTTGCGGTAGTAGAATTACTATTAATATTATCAATAATAACATTAACTTGATCTAAAATATCTTTAGCACCAGAAAAATTCTTTTCATCAAATGATTGCTGAGCTTTGTCTAAAGTTTGATTTATTTTTGTGGCCGTAGTCTGAGTTTCTGGAATATAAATTTGCACACCATTATTATCTTTGCCACTTTCTACAGAATAAACTTTACCAATACCAACCTTTCCATCAACAACTGGAGCGGTAGCGACAACTGGAGCGACTGGTTTAATAGTCGTTTTAATTTGCGGAATATTTTGCTTAACCGTATTTATTTCTTGATTAAAAGTTTGGGATAATTCTTTTACCTTATCTTGATTATTAACGTTATTAGAGAAAGATGGATCTGATAGAACATTAGAAATTTGAGCCGCTCGCTGACTAGCTAATTTAATTTCTAATTTAGCTTTGTCTTCTTTGTTAAAAATAGTGGCTACTTGCGCTTTATCTTTCATAATTTTAGCCGCATAAAAAGAATCACCTGGTTTAGAGTTGCGCGCCACATCATAACCAGAAGCCACGCCGACTAAAGCGAAGATAATAGCAAACGCCGCTATAACTGGACGAGACATTAAAGAAACAAAAGTTCTCGCTTGAAAAGCGATTTCATCAAAGAAAGTTATTTTTACAACTTTAGAAGAATTAGAAATTTGATTCAATAAAATATTCCGGGCGGATTCTTTCCACTCGGTATTTAATTTCATACCTTTTAAATTATTCAATTTTTCGATTAGCTCCTGATCCTTCATGTTAAACTAATTTTTAATTTATAACTTAAAATTATTTTATATCTTTTTCTTCAATTAATTCTCTGAGGGCTTGGAGAGCACGGAAGGTAAGCACCCGAATATTTCCGATTGTCTTACCAGTGATGTCAGCAATTTCTGAAAAAGATAATTCATCAACAAACCTCATTAAGATAACTTCTCGATATTCATCCTTGAGCTTAGTTAAATTTTCTTTTATCAAAGCGATGTCATCGGCGATCGCCATATCTTCTTCAAGATTCTGTTTTTCATCTGGAAAAGAATTTTCATTTTCCTCGCCAATATCGACTCGCCCTTCTTTTAATTTTCGATAGTAATCAATGACTGAGTTGCGCGCTGTTTTATAGATGAAAGCTCTTAAAGATTTACTGCCATCCAAACCTTTGCTTTGCGCATAGTTCCAGACTTTCAAAAAAACTTCTGAAGTTAAATCTCTGGCATCGTCTTCGTTGCCAGTTTTAAAATAAACGAAGCGGTAGATATCATCTACATATAAATCGTAAGCTTCAAGAAAAGCATCACGGTCTTTCTTCTTTATTCTGAAAAGTAATTTTTTATCCTGCCGGGTTTTGTTCATTTTAACTTTGCACGCTCGCCGAGAAACGACGAGTTTACAATTAATAATACGTAAAAGTTAGCAATTCGTTACACTAGACGAAAATCTATTTTTATGGCATTAGTCAGAAGCGTTTTAAAAATCCAAAAACTAAAAAATAAAGGGTTTCAAAGCCCTAATAATATCTACGATAATAGCATTAAAATGAGTTCAAAAGCAAGGGGAAGATTTAATTACCTGCCTACCGGTCAGGCAGGAAAATTAATAATTATAAATACTAACCCTCCCCTGTCATCCCGAACGCAGAGAGGGATCTAAACAGTAAAAAGCATTTAAAATCATTTATCATTAAAGACGTAAGAAGATTTTATAAACGTATTCCTAAAATAGATTCCTCTTCCCGCTTTAGCGGGACTCGGAATGACAGGGATGGGTGAAAAAACTCAGTTCGTTATCCGGAATAGCAGAGAGCGTTGAATTGGGTCATTCTGGACGACAAAGGTCTGTTGACAATCTATAATTAACTAGAGTAATATCTTAGAGATAAGTCCACGATAGAGTGGACAGAAGTAATTATTTTAAAGTATAATATAGAAAAAATAGTGACTTAAGTCCACGCTAGCGTGGACAGAAGTGGCAATTAAAAATATATGTCTGATTTCTATCAGATATTACAACGAGAAATTAAACCGAAGGAAGAAAAGCCTGAGGTTGAAAAAATAAAAGATTCCGACATGAAATCGGATAATTTAATTTTTTCAAAACCAAAAAAATCTTTAGGACGAAAAAAGAAAGCTGGAACTATTAAGAAGAAAAAAACAATCAAAAAAACTGCCAAGAAAAAAACTCAAGAGGAAGAAAAAGAAGAAGCATTTAAACCAAAAACTATTTTATCAAAAGACGTCACCAATGAAATTTGGCTGACTCTCGCTGAGGCGGCTAAGCTCGGCGGAGTACAAAAGAAAACTATTAAACGCGCTATATTATCTAATAACTTGAAATATAAAATTGTTGACAACCGCTATCAGGTTGATTTGCGTTCACTTATCTTATACGTTTACAGTAAGATAAAACTTTTAAACAAACTTAATAACTCTGGTCTTGGACAATATATAAAAACTTGGAAAGAATAAAAAAATTCCCCCCGCCCAAAGCGGAGGGAATTTTTTTTGAGTACTATTTTAACAACTAGAGAACAGCTTCTTTAGCCGCTTTGGAAAGACGGAATTTAACAACAGTTTTAGCTGGGATCTTGATAGATTCGCCAGTCGCTGGGTTTCTGCCCATTCTTTCAGCTCTTTTAACTTTCACCATTTTACCAAAACCTGGTAAAACAAATTCTCCACTCTTTTTAAC
>Ga0224522_1000548_pt1 | contig 12129 bp, 14 predicted proteins | sample CFST25metaG_FD_182733 | JGI IMG/M metagenome (GOLD analysis project Ga0224522, IMG submission 182733) | Peat soil microbial communities from Stordalen Mire, Sweden - C.F.S.T25 | ecosystem: Environmental > Terrestrial > Soil > Wetlands > Peat | place: Sweden: Norrbotten County, Stordalen Mire...
ATGAAGGGGAGAGAGGGAAACTGGATGAAGAGGAGAATGGGAGAGTGGGAGACTGGGGGAGGGGGAGATTGGGAGATTGGGTGACGAAAAAAATGACAGACAAAGCCGGATTAACCGGTAAATGATAATATAAATTGTTGCAATTCAGACTCAATCTGAAACTGCTGCAAACAACGACAAAATGGGCTAGTCAGACACTTTTTAACATGTGACTGACGGGGCGGAAGTTTATCAATCAGCAAGCTGCAGACAAGAAGAAACATAATTTGTTACAGCGTATGAAAAGATTCGTATATATTATGACAAATGATAATGATACGGTTCTTTATACAGGTGTAACGAGCAATCTTAGAGGGAGAGTCAAAGAACATAAGGAAAACAAGCATCCAGGGAGTTTCACTGCACGATATAATATTAGAAAATTAGTATATTTCGAGAGTTTTGATAGCATTGTAGAAGCTATAAAAAGAGAAAAGCAAATTAAAGCAGGATCAAGAAAGAAGAAATTGTACTTAATAAACAGCAGTAATCCGGAGTGGATGGATCTTTACTTTAATTTGCATGCTGATTAAAGGGGCGCTTAATCAAGACTGCGTAGGGATTACCAATAATGTAAAGTTGGTATTGTGGAAGGGAGATAAGGATTGCTTCGCTCTGCTCGCAATGACACAGCAGGTAAATTTAATTTGTGGCAGGTTCATTAGGATTGCCGCGTCCCGCAAAGCGGGACTCGCAATGACAGTGTGAGTAAGATAATTTGTGGGTGGAAGCGGAACCGAATTAAATAAAGATCATGGTCATTGCGAGGATCCCGATGAAATCGGGAGACGAAGCAATCCATAACAACTATTTAGAAAATATATTTTTAAGATAACCCTCATGAAACACATTTCTCACATTTTAGTTTTTGCCTTTCTACTAGCTTCTTCCTGTACCAGCCAGAAAAAACTCGCTTACCTGAATAATCTTCCGGTACCAAACGGTGAAGAAACCTTCACAATGGAGATCCCCGATTATAAGATACAGCCCCGGGACATTCTTTATATTACAATAAAGGCTGTGACCCCCGATGGAAGAATTACAGACTTTCTTTCAACAGGAAGCAGTGTTGGAGTGAATCTGACACAAGGTGAATCAGGCGGATATTTATATGGTTTTGACGTCGATATGGAAGGCAAAATTGTCATCCCTGCAGTTGGACAGGTATCTGTAAGCGGGTTAACACTTGAAGAGACAAGAAAAGTAGTACAGGATTTGGCCGATAAAGTGTTTAAAAACTCAACTGTTGAATGTAAACTCTTAAGCTTTAAATTTACTGTAATCGGTGAAGTGAGAACCCCCGGGACCTATATTAATTATAATAATTATCTTACAGTTCTTGAAGCAATCGGACGTGCCGGAGGAGTAGACGACTATGGCAATCGTAGCAAGGTTCTGGTTGTTCGTCCAATGGATAAAGGAACCAGGACATTCAGGTTAAATCTGCAGGACAAAAATATTCTTACTTCAGATGCATATTTTCTCCTTCCCAATGACGTGGTAATAGTTGAACCTTTAAGCCAGAAAATATTCAACATGAACCTTCCAACGATTTCCTTTATTCTTACAGCCTTAACATCTAGTATTACGATGACACTATTGCTCATCAATTATTTGAAATAAAGAAGTTCAAAGTTTCGGGAAGCACAGGGCGCAGAGCTCAGGGCTCAGTGTACAATAAACAAAGTTAATTATGGACGACTTCAGATTTGAAAAGCTTGATATTTGGAAAGAATCTATTGAGATTTCAGATGTTCTATTCGATTATGCAGATAAGGCTGACGACAAAAGGCTGTATAAATTTGCAGAACAATTAAGAGCTGCAGGAATGAGTATCTCAAATAATATTGCAGAGGGTTCCGGCTCATTCTCAGATAAAGAGTTTGCTAATTTTTTGAATATTTCCCGTCGTTCGATTTTCGAATGTGCAAATATTCTTTATATTTTCGAACGAAGAGGAATTATTACTCAATTTGAGAGAACTACAATATATTCTAAACTAATAATTTTAAGTAAGAAAATTACCAATTTCCGCAAATCTTTAAAATAAATTTTGCCTTGAGCTCTGCGCCCTGAGCCCTGAGCCAACCCTTAAGGCGAAAACGATAAACGTCATAACACCATAACTCCATAACATCTACCAACATGGAACCAACAAACTACCCAGCACAACCAACTTTCAGTGAAGAAGATAATCTCGATATCAAACGATATCTTTCAATGTTCATCAGTAACTGGTATTGGTTTGCTGCCGCACTTTTTATAAGCATATCTGTTGCATATGGAATAAACAGATATTCAGAAAAAATCTACACGGTATCATCAACTTTGCTTATTAAAGACGATCAATTCGGGGGCAGTAACAGCAGCCTTGGAAATGTATTCGCTGGTGGTGATATTTTTAAAAGTCAGCAGAACCTTAAGAATGAGATGGGCATTCTTAAATCATTCAATTTGAATGATAGTGTAATGATAAAACTGGAAGATTTTCATATCGTATATGTTAATATTGGGAAAAGAGGTCTGGTTGAATCGAGATTGTATAAATCTTCTCCTTTTAAGTTAGTATATGATTCACTTAAACTGGAACCTAAATTTGTTAAAGTTGGGATTTCCATATTATCAGATAGTACATACAATATCGATTTGGTTGGGGATACCAAAATTGACTGTCCAATGAGTTGTGGTAAGAGATTTAATAAATTTGGATTTGACTTTACAATTGTACCACGATCACAGAATGGCAAGTTGTTGGACAAGAATGGCTCAAATAAATACTATATCTATTTTGTTGATCCGGAAAGCCTCGCTGCAGAGTATATGAGTAAACTCTCAGTTGCCCCGATTGAAAAAGACGCATCTCTTGTTACCTTGTCTGTTTCCGGATTTGTCCTTGACCAGGAAGCAGATTATCTTAATAAATTAATGCAGGTTTATATTCAATATGGCCTAGAAAATAAAAACAAAATGGCCACAAACACGATTAAGTTTATTGATAAGCAGCTTGGCCAGATTTCCGATTCACTTTCCAAAGCAGAAGGAAAACTGGAGAAGTTCCGGCTGGAAAATAAATTCTTAAATCTTAGTCTTGAAGGGAGCCGGATACAGAATAAGCTTGAAAAGTTTGAAACTGAAAAAGCATCCTTTGACCTCCAATTCCAATATTATAAATACCTTTCAGAATATCTTAATAATAAAAAGACAGATGAAGAAATCATCTCTCCATCAGTAATGGGGATAACCGATGTGGTGCTTCTCAGATTGGTTAATGAACTTTCCACACTTCAGAATGAACGGGAAAAACTTGATTTAAACTTTGAGAGTAATCAGCCGGCAGTGAGTTTAATAGATACCCAAACAGAAGAAACGAAACGCGCTTTAAAAGAAAACATAAGGAATGGCATGTCCGGACTGAGTCTATTAATTTCAGAATCAGAAAGTAAGATCGCTTTAGTAGATACCGAGATTAACAAGCTGCCCACCACCGAAAGAAAACTTATTAATATTCAACGACAATATGACTTAAATAATACAGTTTATACTTATCTCCTTGAAAAACGTGCGGAATCAGGTATTGCAAAAGCTTCAAATGTTTCAGATAACCGGATAATTGACTATGCTTCAAAATTCAGCTCGGGATTAATAAAACCAAGAACCAGATATAATTTTATTATTGCCCTGATACTTGGATTGGCATTACCGATAGCAGGTTTAGTTTTGATAGATTATTTTAATGATAAGGTAATTGATAAAAGAGATGTTGAAAGAAGGACAAAGGTTCCTGTAATTGGTTATATAAGTCATAAGGAAGGGAAGAGTGAGATTCCTGTTGTTGAAAAACCCGGATCATCATTTGCCGAGTCGTTCAGATCGGTTCGTACCGCCATCAAGTATTATATTAAAGAAAATGAAAAACCTGTCATTGCTGTTTCTTCAACAATCAGTTCTGAAGGGAAGACATTTGTCTCTATCAACTTGGCTGCCATCATTGCAATGCTTGGTAAAAAAGTACTTCTTGTAGGCCTTGACCTGAGGAAACCACGAATTGATAAGGTGTTCAGGTTCGATACCAGCCCTGGAATGAGTACATACCTTTGTGGTAATTGCAGCTATGAAGAAGTAATTAAATCAACTCAGATCAGCAATTTGTTTTATGCGCCGGCCGGGCCTGTTCCTCCGAATCCGGCAGAACTTATTGAGACAGAAGAGATGAAAAAATTCATTGATACGGCAAAGAATGAATTTGATTATATTATTATTGACACTCCTCCAATAGCCATTGTCACTGATACTTTGTTACTTGCTCCTTATGTTGATCTTAATCTCTTTATTGTCAGACAGAGATATTCATCAAGGAATACCCTCGACCTTATTGAACAACTAAACAAAGATGGAAAGCTTAAACATCTGGCCATAATAATAAATGACATTAATATTTCAGGGTATTATGGTTATGGAATGAGGTATGGATACTCCTTGGGATATGGTTATTCCTACGGATATAATTATTACGGTAAAGGATATTATGGGAGGTATGGTTATAAGGAAAAGGGGACGGAGTATTATACGGAAGGCTAAAAATTGTAAGGGAAGATAAAAGACAGGACCGAGCGTTAAAAATTTGCCCGGTGGGCAAATTTAGCGAAGGGGACAGCATGCAGGGGTGGATAAAGACAAAAGTGATCCAGAACCTAGCAACAAGTAAAAGTGGAAGAAAAGAAGAATAATCTTTGTGAAAGACTCTTTGAGTTTGCAGTAAGAGTAATTGAATTCCTGAAAACTTTGCCTTACTCTCCCGAAAATAAAACAATAAGGACCCAACTATCAAAAAGCGCTTGTTCCGTAGGGGCAAATTATTCACCCTGTCAAATTGCGTCAAATTGTTAAATGATTATTATTTTACCTATGTTTTGAGGAGTTTGAGCGATTACAAATTCTATGTAGGTTTTACATCAGATTTGATGCAAAGATTTGAGGCGCATAACCAAGGTAAGGTACCTTCTACCAAAAATCGAAGACCATTACAACTAATTTACTTCGAAGGTTGTCGCTCGAAAGAAGATGCAATTCATCGTGAAAAATATCTTAAGACTTTTTATGGGAAAATGTTTATACATAAGCGCCTCAAATCTTATTTGACAGGGTAGAGAATCTCAGTCTGGATCTTCGAAAGCTGACTTTACAAACAAAGTCCGGATTTCACTTAGAGAAATGAGAGAATCAAACTATTGGCTAAGAATTATTAAGAGAACTGTAAAAGAAGTAAATGTATCTGAGCTTGATTATTTAATAAAAGAATCAGGTGAACTCAAAAATATTCTTGGCTCTATTGTCCAAAAAACCAGGTAATCAATCTCTTTTTACTTTTGTCTTGTGACTTTTGTCTTTTATCTTTAACCATACTTTTCCTTTCTCCTTAGAACTCGAAACACCATAAAATCACACCCCAATGAGCAATCCTCACATCTCCATAGTTTCCCCCGTTTACGGTTGCAAAACATGCCTTTATGAGCTATATTTTCGATTAAAGGAAACTCTTGAAAAAATCACCACCGATTTCGAAATAATTCTTGTAAATGACGCCAGTCCTGATTGGGCATGGGAATCTATAGTTGAGTTAGCAAAAAAAGACAAAAGGGTGAAAGGAATTGACCTCTCCCGCAATTTCGGACAACATTATGCTATTACGGCAGGATTAGATTATTGTAAGGGTGAATGGATCGTTGTAATGGATTGTGATTTACAGGATCAACCGGAAGAAATTATAAAATTGTACAACAAAACAAAAGAAGGGTTTGATATAGTGTTTGGAAAAAGGATGAAGCGAAAGGATAACATTTATAAACTGATTTCTTCAAAGTTCTTTTATAAGATTTTTGATTTCTTTACTGAACAAAAAAGCGATCCATCTATCGCAAATTTTGGTATATATAATAATAGAGTAATTGAATATTATAAAAAAATGCATGAGCAATCAAGAACATTCCCATTGTTTATAAGGTGGTTAGGGTTTAACTCTATATCCATTGAGATTGAACATTCACCTAGAAAGGACGGGGAATCGGCATACAATTTTTCACGCTTATTTAATCTCGCTATTGATGCAATAATTTCACAATCTAATAAGCCATTGAAACTATCTATAAAATTCGGTTTTTTATTGTCATTAGGATCTTTCATTTATGGTCTATATTTGATTGGCAGATATTTTATTTATGATGTGCCTTTGGGCTGGACAAGTATAATGGTAGCGATTTTTTTTATCGGAGGATTATTATTTGCCAATTTGGGATTACTCGGGTTATACATTGGCAAAATTTTTAATGAGGTTAAAAATAGGCCTTTATATGTTATAAAAGGGATTATCAACATAAATTTAATAGACCATGGAAATTAGGGCTATAGAATATTATTTACCCGAAAACATTGTAAGTAATGAACAGTTGGTTAAAGAATTTCCTGAATGGAATCTGGAAAAGATCAGTGAAAAAATTGGGATCAATCAAAGACATGTGGTGGCCAATAATGAAACTGCATTAGATTTGGCTTTATTTGCTTCGGAAAAAGTCTTGAAGAGTTTTGGTAAGGATCTAATAGATTTTATTCTTTTGTGTACCCAAAGTCCGGACTATTATTTACCAACTAGCGCCTGCATCCTTCAAAATCGGCTTAATTTAAAAACCAGTATAGGTGCATTGGACTTTAATTTGGGTTGTTCCGGTTTTGTATACGGTCTGGCATTAGCAAAGGGGCTCATCCAAACCAGAATTGCCACTAATGTTCTTTTGGTAACGGCTGAAACATATTCGAAACATATCCACCGGAAAGATAAAGCTAACAGAAGCATATTTGGTGATGGGGCAGCTGCTACAATAATTTCAGAAACGGGAGTAAATAAGATATTTGAGTTTGAATTAGGTACCGATGGAAGTGGGATGAACAATTTAATAGTGCGTAACGGAGCCCTCAGGAACCAATTTAATCCTTTTGAAAAGGAGACAATTGATGAATCAGGTAATCTGTCTAATAATAATTTTTTGTATATGAATGGCCCCGAAATTTTCAACTTTACTATTGAAAATGTGCCAACTTTGGTGAACAAAGTGTTGACAAAAAATTCACTTTCTTTGGAATCTATTGATTATTTTATTTTCCATCAGGCTAACAAATATATGCTTGACTATCTCAGAAAAAAAACTAAAATACCCATTGAAAAATTCTATCAAAATATGGAAAACACTGGTAATACGGTCTCTTCGACGATCCCTATTGCCTTAAAAGATTGTTTTGAAAGAAATCTAGTAAAGAAAGGGGATAAGGTTTTGCTTGCTGGTTTCGGAGTTGGTTATTCCTGGGGTGCAACAATAATTCAAGTTTAATAAGGATATGAAAAAAATAGATTTTATTACCGAACTAAAGGAGCTTCTAGAAATAGAAGGTGAGTTATTAGAAACCACTCCTTTATACCTTACTTCACTTTCTACATTGACACTAATTGTTTTTTTAGATGAAAATTTTAATAAACGGGTTAAAGCTGCCGACCTTAAAAATATCACTACAATAAGGGACTTGATTAGCCTTATAGGTTCCGAACTGATAACTTAAAAATTGCTATATTTAATGAAGAACATCACATCTGCTAATGAGCTGCAAAACCACTGATTTTATTAATTGAAATATGGAATATAACCCATTTTCTCTTCATGGGAAAACAATTTTGATTACCGGTGCTTCTTCGGGCATAGGAAAGAAATGTGCAATTGAATGCAGCAAAATGGGTGCAACAATTGCTCTTATTGCTCGGAATAAGAATAAACTGATTGAGACCATTGAACTTTTAGCTCCTGGGAATCATATTATGTGTCCTTTTGATGTTACTGATTATTCTAATATCGAAAACCTTATAAAACAAATAGTTTTAAAAACCGGATTGATAAGTGGTTTTATACATAGTGCAGGTATTGAGGTTATGTTACCTTTGAATGTTACCAAACCGGAACATTATTTCAATCTATTTAATACTAACGTAATCGCTGCATTTGAGTTTTCTAAAATTATCTCAAAACAAAAGTATTTTGTGGCTGACCAATTAAGTATAGTATTTATAGCTTCTATTATGAGCATTCTTGGAGAAGTTGCACATACTGCCTATTGCAGTAGTAAAGGAGCATTAACAGCAGGCACAAAATCCTTAGCATTGGAACTTGCTGCAAAAAAAATACGGGTCAATTCAATATCCCCCGCTCAAATACTTGGCACAAAAATTACGGAAAACATGCTTCTGAATTACTCAGAAAAAAATCAGATTGGAAAGTTAAACATGTATCCCTTAGGTTATGGAAAAACAGAAGATGTTGCATATGCCGCAATCTATCTGCTTTCTGATGCTGCAAGGTGGATTACAGGGACCAATTTAATTATTGACGGAGGGTATAGTGCAAAATAAACACCTAAAAATAATAGAAAATTATGGCGTTAAACTGAAACCTCTTATGGCTAAAGATCTTGAATTGGTGCGGCGTTGGCGCAATGATCCAAAAATCGCCAGGTTTATGGAATTTCGCGATTATATAACTGATGATATGCAAATTAAATGGTTTGAAAAAATCAGTAATGGGAACAATTTTTTCTATATAACCGAATTCGAAGATAAGGATATTGCTCTGGCTAATATTAAGGATATCGATTTTGAAAACAAAATAGGAGAAGGAGGACTATTTATCTGGGATGATAATCATACTGATTCTATAATTTCATATAAAATCATCTATGCCTTGTATGATTTCGCGTTCGAAAAATTAGGCCTTACACAGATAGAATGCCACGTGTTAAGAGATAATAAACGTGCTATTGATTATAATAAATCATTGGGATTTAAACTTCAACCCAATCAGGATGTAATATTAAACCAACTTTATAGATTAAACAGGGATGATTATTCCTCTACAAAAAACAAGTTTCTGAAGTATATTATTAATTCCTAACATTAAGTAAAATGAATAATTTCAAAGTGTTATGATCATTTTAAATAATCAATGACGAGTCCGTTCAACAAACCCTACCTCACTGGAAAAGAATTGGATTATATTAAGGATGCTGGAGTACGTGGTAAAATATCCGGAAATGGGTTTTATACACAAAAATGCCACCAGTTTTTTCAGGAACGGTATTGGTTTAAGAAATGCCTCCTCACAACCTCATGTACTGATGCACTTGAGATGGCTGCGATACTTTGTGATATTGGGCCAGGTGATGGGTTATCATTCCCTCTTATACTTTTGTATCTACTGCAAACGCCTTTGTATTAAGAGGACCTAAAATTGTATTTGCCGATAGCCGACCGGATCATCCCGGAGTAGATGAAGATAAAATTGAAGAATTAATTACAGCACGTACCAAAGTAATTGTACCTGTTCATTATGCTGGAATCGCATGTGATATGGATAAAATAATGGCACTGGCAAATAAATATAATCTCTTTGTTATTGAAGATGCTGCACAGGCGATAGATAGTTTTTATAAGGGAAAGCCACTTGGTTCAATCGGCCATTTTGGTTGTTTTTCATTTCACGAAACAAAAAATATTCAATGTGGAGAAGGAGGGATGTTGGCAATTAATGATGATCGCTTTTTTAGACGTGCAGAAATTATCTGGGAAAAAGGAACAAACCGTGCAGAATTTTTCAGAGGTGAAGTAAATAAATACGGATGGGTGGATATAGGATCATCGTTTCTTCCTTCTGAATTAGCTGCAGCATTCCTTTATGCACAATTGGAATGTCTCGACAATATACAAACTAAAAGGAAGACTCTTTGGAACAGAAATTTCAAGGAATTAGAAATTCTTAAAGCTAAAGGAATAAGCCTTCCATCTTTTCCTGACTTCAGTACTAATAATGCACACATGTTTTACCTGGTATGCAGTTCCCTTGAACAAAGATCAAAAATTATAGAAGCGTTTAGGAGGAATAATATTTTGGCCGTGTTTCATTATCTTAGTTTACATAAGAGTCCGTTTTCCCAGAATAAACATGATGGAATAGAATTGCTCGAATCGGACAGATATTCAGATTGTCTTTTGAGATTGCCTTTTTATAATAATTTGGATCTTAATAATAAACATATATCCATTATATCAAAAGTTATAGCTGATGTCAATTAGTTCATTCTCGCTATTTCTGTATATATTATTAATCCACGTATCATTTTTATTATGATAAAAAGAATAATATTAAGAAAACCTGTTAATCTTTGCGTATTAAAGATGCTATAAATAAAAATAGTATGAAAAAGAACAAAACGGGAAAATATTTTCCAAAAATAATTTCAAAAAAACAGTTATCTGAAACAGGGATGGCTATCGTTCTGATTTTACTTTTAATAGGATTCTTAACTCAAAAAATCATTTTCTACAAAATAGCAATACCGGTACTTATACTGGACATGATTATCCCAATAGTTTATTATCCTTTTGCAATACTATGGTTTGGTTTCTCTGAAATTCTCGGGATAATAACATCAAAAGTTTTACTAAGCATTATTTATTTCATATTTGTTCTCCCGGTCGCAGTTTTTAGAAGATTAATGCGCAAAGATTCACTTCAAATTAATAATTTTAAAAAAAGTAAAAACTCTGTTTTCATAACAAGAAATATTACTTTTACATCTGCTGAAATTGAAAAGCCTTATTGATTTAAATTCTTACATATATGGATTTTTTAAGAGATTTATGGGCATTTTTAAAAATTCGTAAAAAGTATTGGTTATTACCAATCATTATTGTCTTATTATTATTTGCTATTCTTATAATAATGACAACAGGTTCCGCTATAGCCCCCTTTATCTATACATTGTTTTAATAGGAATAACAAATTATTCTTCATTATATGTCAACCATTATATTAGGCATCTCAGCATATTATCATGACAGTGCGGCTGCATTAATTATTGACGGAGAAATAATTGCTGCTGCCCATGAAGAACGTTTTACAAGAAAAAAACACGACTCCTCTTTCCCAATAAATGCTACAAAGTACGTTTTGCTGGAGGCTGGAATTAATTTTAACGATTTAACAGCTATTTCTTTTTATGATAAGCCATTCATTAAATTTGAAAGATTATTAGAAACATATCACGCATTTGCCCCCCGCGGTTTATTTAGTTTCCTTTCGGCTATACCTGTGTGGATAAAGGAAAAGCTTTTTATGAAAAAAATGTTGCTTGATGAGTTTTCCAAAATTGGCACAGCTAAAATTCCTATATTATTCCCTGAACATCATTTATCTCATGCGGCAAGCGCATTTTATCCATCCCCCTTTGATGAAGCTGCTATCCTCACTATTGATGGTGTAGGGGAATGGGCAACAACTACAATCGGATATGGGAAAAACAACAAAATATCAATTTTAAAAGAATTACATTTTCCACATTCGCTCGGTTTGTTATATTCTGCCTTTACATATTATACTGGCTTTGTAGTAAACAGTGGAGAATATAAATTAATGGGTTTAGCTCCGTATGGGAACCCTGAAGCAATACAGACATCGGATTTCATAAAAATAATTACCAACGAGCTTATTGATGTACGTGAAGATGGATCTATGTTGCTGAATATGAATTATTTTAAGTTTGCCACAGGATTAAAAATGACTGATGACAAAAAATGGACAAAACTCTTTGGTATTCCCCCGCGGAGTTCGGAGACTGCAATAACTCAAAGCTATATGAATATGGCATACGCTATCCAGGTAGTTACTGAAGAAATTGTTATGAAATTAGCGAAGACCACAAAAGAACTGACTCAAAGCGATTATTTGGTAATGGCAGGAGGTGTTGCATTGAACAGCGTTGCCAATGGGAAATTATTAAAATCAGGACTATTTAAAGATATATGGATTCAGCCTGCTGCCGGGGATGCTGGTGGAGCTCTGGGTGCAGCATATTTGGGCTGGTATTTATGGAATGGAGCAGAACGTTTTCCAACTAAGAATTTTGATGTGATGAAAGGCGCCTATCTTGGTCCTGAATATGAAGATAAGTACATCTTAAGTGTTATAAGAAAATACAGTGCAAAGTATAAATATTACAAAG